>Ga0307515_10001449_pt1 | contig 53294 bp, 25 predicted proteins | sample 17_EM_MG_FD_194513 | JGI IMG/M metagenome (GOLD analysis project Ga0307515, IMG submission 194513) | Populus trichocarpa ectomycorrhiza microbial communities from riparian zone in the Pacific Northwest, United States - 17_EM | ecosystem: Host-associated > Plants > Roots > Unclassified | place...
GAATTTGACGCGGTTGCCGATCTGGAGGAGCTCCAGATCAGAAAGTCGTCAGATTGACCGAACACCCACCTCCAGATCAGATTGAGGCTTCAGATCAACTCGGTTCTGAAGCCTCCAGATTCAATCTGGAGCTGCAACCGAACACGCCCTAAGCTTGATGGTGCCGTTTTCTCAGGTAGTAAAGTAAAAGCGGTCAAGGTCAACAGTTCCATCATCTCCCGGTCACAGAAACGCGACCTGGGAGGCGGTGTACTCGAGCACATGAATCGACATTTGAGAGGTTAAAGATTACCTATTCAGTGGAGACATTGTAGCAACGGTCGAGTAGACTCTTTTTGCGAGCTTTCTTAAGTTTAGCTTTCTTCCATCTGCACCCAACATCCCGCAGTAGCACCTTAATCACAAAATCTCGGAAAGATAGAGCACTTTTGGAGAATGTAACAGAACTTCTAAACATGACATATCACCCAACACGGAAAGTTCAGAGATATCGAGTCAAGCCATGGAGCTGGTTCTGAGGGTGTAAATCACCAGCCGCCTTTGAATGGCATCCGGCTTTGACGCAAAAACCGCTTCGTTCTATATAATTTTGTTCGAATCACTGTCGAGCGGCGGAAATCCAAGCATTCCCGTTTCCTGGTAACCAATCGGGATTTAATTGCATCACTTGCTTTAAGGATTGCACGCGGTGTACCCAAGTAGCCTTCTCATTAGCAGAACACCATTACTAGGCGCCAATATCCTAGGCCTCTGGACTGGTCGATCCGCATTGTGAGTACGGAACCACCGAAAGTGCGCTGCTAATTTGATTTCATTGACACTCTAAACTTCAAGGGTGCTGCCTGCGAAGTTGGTAGTTGAGCAACTTTGAACCTTTCTACACGCTAAAATTGCAACAGAGTTTGTCGTACATAACACACCCTGCACAAGAGAATCATTTGATGAGCTCGGCAGTTGCTGCGCTTTTTTTGGTTTGTTCTACTATGACACACTGCTGAAGGTTCTTGATACAAGAGGAATTGTCCTGTTAGCCAGGACCTGGATGCGTCAAAGTGAGGAGGATGATTCGTTCGAGTTTTCGTCTGACTCTTTCATTGTGATGCTATCCTGGTGAAGAATATTTTACATTATTGTGCGACCTTGGAACTGGTGCCCTCAAGCAGCTGTCCTGAGCAGAATGAGGGGGAAATTGTGAGATTCGCTAGTCGTCGGCAAATCTAGTACATGTATCAGAATCCGGTATGTCACAGGGATGGCAACCTCGATGATGATGGCTAAGCAGGTTTGGCACATTAGCAAGATAAATGCTTTCAGTCTTGACATGCTGTATAACTCTCTGATCCAATTATTGCTTCGGAATCGTGCGATTGCTAGCGTAGGATTTGCTGAAGAAAAAAACAAGCCACGTGCTCTTTTGTTTAGTAATGTCTACTCTTCTCTTGCAATAGTCAATCTGTCTCTTTGCTAAATTCAAGGTTTCGCTTGGTGAGGCATCCGCTGTCTCGCTATCAATCAGTATTAATATAAGGCTGAAAAGTTTCAGTACCATCTCTGGACGCCTGTGTTTCAACATGGGCTGTGGTGTTACGCAACGCTGCGTCCTGAGGTCATTTCCTGGAATTTCTTGACGCAGGGCTGAAGAAGCCCACTGACGCCGGGCTGAAGAAACCCACTGACGCCGACCTCTGCCTTGAGTGACTTTCGAAATGCACCTGTCACCGCGCACTTGATGCATGCGACACAGCTGACGCCTGTCCAGTCGGCCTTTGTGGAATGCGTTGCACATGACGTGAGGTATGAATCGGAGAAAGACCGGAGTTACTCAGCCTTCTCAGCTGCTCAGCCACTTCAGCCTCTACATATTTAGCACCGTGATTAAGACAAAAGGGCGACCTCAGTGAGTTCCTTTTAGTCCAGGAATAGCGCGGGTATTATATTGAGGTCTTTTCGGGGGAGGGGATCGTCCAAAGTTCTAATGCCAACGTAGTTTAGTCGGCTTCATCCTCTTCGCGAAGAGTTCGCGAAGCGAACCTTGGAAGGCACAAGGCGTTCGTCGGAGTGAGGTTGAAGAAGTTATGTCTAGCCCACTGTAACTTGTGATGCGATTCCTAATATTATCCCGCTACTTGTGTGCTGGCCGTCCAGAAGTACCAGGAGACTGCTGAGGGCAAAATCGCGGCTTTGGTATCAAAGAAGCAAATTTATGGCCCAGTCTCTTCTACGCGGGCGGGTGCGATACCAGTTCAGGTGACAGTGTTCGCGGGGATTTAATTCGCGGTTCTTCGTGAATTCGGTAGGTCTGCGTTGGTTGCGCGGGTTGCGTTGGCGGGTACCTGGCCGCAGTCAAATCAGCAAGGCCGTTGTCAATCCGTCTCCGGGCCAAGCACCACGCATGTCATCGACACCCGCTCCATTGCAACGCGCGCATCCTCTACTCTTTTTCTACGCCACACATATCCCCTTTACCAAAACGTCCACTCCCGTTTGCCAGCTGGCCAACTGCCTCTCGCCGCGTTGACCGCGCCTCCATTTCTTCCCTATTCCCGCGCGCTGCGCGACTAAGTCCAGACCTCGCTTGTTCTTCAATCATTAGTGACAACTCATCGGACACGTTCTCAGAACGATCCTCAACCTTCAACAACGTTCAACTCAGCATGCCACAGACCCAAACCCCCACGCAGACCCACTCAACATCATGACCACCAACGAGAAGGGCTTCCGCTCTATCACAGAGCAGTTCGAATCCGCAGAGCCGGCTCCCAGCAACGACCAGGTCCAAAATGCTGCCTCAGCCGGAACTACCTCCACGAATAAGGCACATCCACCTACATCCACTTCCGAAAACGGCCCTTCCGCGCAGATGAGACCCCAAGCACTCAGCGGCCCACGCTCTCTTACCATTTCGGGCTCGCCATCGACAGCAAACTCACCTATGTCTTCAAGAGACAATTCTCCAGCCAGACCGCCACTGAGACAACAAAGTGCATCCGGGCCGTTACCGAAGTCGGGACTCAGGTCAAGAAAAAGCAGTACGGATGTTAGCCCGAGTAGGGGCCCAAGTCTGGCCGGATCTGGCACTACAGTTCCATCTGCAGCAGCAATACAGCGAGCCCTGTCATCCGCCAGCACACCCCAGCTTCAGCCTACACCTGCACAGGACCCTTCGAAGGTACCCCGACCACAGAAGGCAGGTTCAGGTACAGCATCTGGGGAAAGCACTCCACATTGGCCTGTCTCTCCAAGACTCAAGTCGCCGCCACCAGCTGCAGAATCACGTTCACGATCACGCCGTAATTCCCTGCGTGCTCAGTCCCGAAAATCCGAATCTACCTCGTCAGCCCCGGCCATAGTTGTTCAAAGCTCATCGCCAGCACCGTCCTCACGAATACCGATAAAGAATGAAGTGGTAAATAGCGATTCGGAAGATCAAGCGCCGTTAATTATGAAGGGTTCTGCAAGGGGCGTAAGTGGTGCTGCGCCTACACTGGAAACGGTACAGGAAGCCAGCCTTCCTGCAACTCCAGGGTTTGATACACTAGAGACGCAAAGGTACTTCCCACTACTATCAACTATAACTCTACTGGGAAAATCGTTCACGGATTTCATGTTGTCTTCTTACACATGAGGAAGGAAAGTCCAGCTCGATCAATACTAACATTCTTGCAGTCTTGCTCCTGGCACCCAAGGTGGAAAATCATCCGACGAAGAACGACCTGACGTTGCCGCGTCTAAAGTCACGGAAGATCTTAGTACGAAAACTACGAAGGCTGTAGAGAGCGGCAGTGATAGTGGACCAAACAAGGCAGAAAACCGAGGCAGGTCCAAAGAGCACCTGAACACATCCACCCAAAGACCAAAAGCAATACCTGCGAAATCTTCGTTTTCGTCCCTTGCGGCAATTAAACCCCGATCCGCTGCTGAGACAACGTCCAAGAATATGACCGTCGAGACTGAGACTGTCACTTCAATACCACAGGCAGCAATAGGAGGTCCTCAGGGGGAACGTGTTGCTCAAGGGCGAGGTGATCCTAGTGGCAGTCTTCGCTTAAAGCCAAGTAATGAGACAATACGTCCCAAGAAGGACAAGAAGAAGGTGACGCGCAAAGCTCCTTCGATAAATGCAGGCACTGGTAGGTCCTCTTTTACTCATTCCTTACCATCACCATCAGCACCCGAGGGTCAGAACGGAATTTTTGTCCTCGCTCAGATACTATACCCTCAAGCACAGTCGAATTTCCGCAACAATATGCAATTTCCATTTCTTCAAGCCACGAGATGGCTATGCATAAACCCTCAATGCAATCACCATCTTTTTTATATCTATATACATCTACTAATGCAAGCTTGCGTAAAGCTTCCTCGAAAGCAGACGTCTTCGAAGCTAAGGTGGCAAGTGCTGTTGATGAAGAGAATTCGTCAGACTCTGACGAAACATTTGTGTACGAATCCAATCCACCGGACCCTCCACCACATAGGAATCGGCATCATTCAAGGACACCAAGCATGACCTCGATTGCAAGTATGGATCCTCGGACCGCGATCCGTGAAGCTCACAAAGTGAATGGCAAGAGGAGCATGAAATTCGCAAACAATCCTTACATTGCCACAAGCCCCGATAACGATGCTAATGACAGACCTGAAGGAACGGTGCGCGGTGGGACCTCAAGGGCGAGTGGAGGAAGCAGTATCCACCACCATCACATTGGACGCCATGGTCATGGACGAGGAGGTGCGCACCACACATCACTATTTGATCAGGATTCTCCATTCCCACAATCTTCGAAGATCCGGGCAATGTCATCCCGGCATTCTTCTAAGCCGAACAGTCCCAAGGAGCCAAATTACCCCTCCCGGTTAGGGAATGGAAATGGAAATGGAAATAGCAGCAAGAAGAACGGAGAATACTCAATGTACGATATGGATAACGAGGGCACAGCAGATGACGAACGAACACCATTAATCGGGACTGTTCGCGTCCCTCGAACTCGCACCCCCCGACGCCCAAATAGCGCGAGTCTGCGCCAACTGGAACACTACCAGCGACGGCGTAGTGGCGGCTGGTTCCATAGATTCGCCGGATGCCTTGTATTATCTATTTTACTACTGGTTCTCATATTTGGCGCGGTAGGCCTTCTCTTCGCGACGACCAAACCTCTGTATGGAGTGGGAATCCGCGAAATCCAGAATGTTATTGCTAGCGAGCAAGAACTTATGTTGGACCTCTTCGTCGAAGCCATCAATCCCAACATCATTGCTGTCACTGTCGCAGATATGGACGTCAACTTGTTTGCAAAGAGTAAACATCTCGGCACGGACAAGTGGTGGCACGATCATCACGGAGCTCCTTTCGATTCTACCTCTCTTCGCGACCGCGACCCACCACGCCGCCTTCCGCCAAACGATCCTCAGCCTCACCACGTTTTGCCTTCACTCCATGACCAAGACATTCGCACTTCTGGAGGTATCGACGAAGGGACAGACCCCATCGAGGATCCTGAGGAAGGCGATTCGCAAACCATGCTCCTCGGCCGCATCTTCCACTTCGATTCTGCGCTTAACTTTGACGGCTCTCCGGTAAAACGCCATCCCCATTACTCCATCGGCGAAGTCCGTTTGCAGAAACCGGGAAACAAGACTGAAGCTGGCGGCACAGAGCGATGGGAGAGGGTTCTTCAGTTCCCCTTTGAGCTTATCGTGAGAGGCATCCTGAAATATCAACTCCCATTATCCACGAGGATACACACGGTTCCAATTTCGGGGAGCTACATGTACGATCCAGAGGAGGAGAAGAAAAAGCTGAAGGTGAAATCTGTACGGATATACCGGGGACACATCATGGATGACGAATTAGAGGAGAAGAGAGAGTTAGAGGTATGGGGGCGGTGGGATGCTCGAGCGAGACAGCTTATTGAGCGATAGCACTGTCCCCTTCTCTCCCTGCTCTGCCAACCTAGACGACCCCTCAGAAAAAGACCTTTTATGACACTAGACTGGCCGAGCTCATTGTAGCTAAGGCCGCCCACATGCTCTTCAGCACTGACGACCATTTCCTTGCCTTCCCCCTCCATCTTCTCTTGTACGACTTTAACTGACTTGGTGCGGAATTCCGTCTACGTGTTTTAATGTGCAAAGCGTTTTAGCGTGGTGTCGTGCGGGCTTTTGTCTTTGCGCTTGGAGGCCACATATTCTCGTTCTCTTCACGCTTCATTTACCTCCATACACACTATCCTTTCTCACTTCCCTTTGCCTCTTTCACGAATTTGTCTTTTTACCACAGTCGCCTCTTCCTTGAATCTGCCGGAAGAGCGCGCAAAATGCATAGCGGCACTCATGATTCTTCGTTTCAGCGATCATTGTCCTCCGGCGGGCATTCGTCAGTATCATTATCATTCATCAGCGAGGATTCATTCATAACCAAAAGCGGGAACGGAACGCTAGGGGCCTAATACGGGCATTTTCCTCTTATTTTTTCTTCTCCCCTTTACCCAGGCTTCTACGTGACGGCCTTTTTCGGTATCTCTGGGTAGCAACATTGCGTGCATGGGAATATTTGTGCTTTTTAGAGTCGGCGCGAGAAATTTGTAACTGTGCGAGGCCTTTGTTTTGGAAATGGAATTGGGAGGCGTTTTTTGTGTCCGTGTATCGCCGACGAATTTTTTTGTAGGATGAACTGGTGGGGATGATTGGTGCTACAGCCGCCTGCTCTGGGCGCACGCCGGTGAACTGAGATTGTTATGTTTTTGATTGATTGGAGAGATTGTGCGGTTTTGTATCGGTACTTCGGAGGATGATTTTGGATGGAAAAGTTTGACCTTTTTTTAAATGGAGGGATGGGGGGAGGTGAGGTGATGGGAAGAGATGAGGGAGGGAGAGTAGGGAGGGAGAGTAGGGAGGGAGTTGTACAGTACATATAACATTGACACTGAGTAGTAGGCAGTGGAGTCGAATGCAGATTGAATTTAATTCAATGGATGGGGTTGCAATGGTTGTGCCGCGCTTAATCTCTGATCAGAATCGCTTGAGCTTACACATTATTAAGCTACGTGGACACAACAGTTTTGTTGTTCTGCGCACGGTCCAGTTTTCGCAGGACGGAAGGGATAGAATCGACCTGCAGTAAGCTCATTAATTGGAACTCCTGCTCACCTATCAACTCTTTGTTATAAAAAATTAAATATCATTTTTGGGAAAGCTGTATGCAATTCTCGAAAGGTAAGGATTCTTTGAAGTCCTCAGTAAATATAATATGAGTAAATACGCTCTACCATGACCGCCCTCCGATCCAAAACCAACCTGTGCAACTATAGCCTTCCAAGCAACATGCTCTGCACACTCTGCGCTACCTTGACTTTTCTTCCTATCTCTTCTCTACCCTCTTATTTACTCCCCCAACTTCCCAACTCAATATGGCAAACAGGAAATGACGATCTACAACGTGCAATCTACCTCCACCACCAGACACTCCGCGCTCTACGGCAAACGCACGAAGATGGCTGCCGATTTTGCACAATGCTATACCATGGCCTTGTCTACATGCAGGATCTTCTCGGGAGAAGAGAGGAGAGCGGCACGTGGACGCCAGCAGAGGGGTCCAACGAGCAAATCGTGCTGGTTTTAGCGTCGGAGGTGAGAGAGGAAGGGATGGGTTTATTAGCACCCGGGGAGGGGATTCGGGTTTGGTGCCAGGAACGATCATTCAGCCTAACGATGGGAGATTTGGAAGACCGATACGCGCGATTCTCTGATGAAGAAGCAGAAGACTCTGATACGGGTTCCATAACCAGTATGGAGTTAGCGAGGACTTGGCTTTTCAAGTGCCTCCAAAATCACCCGGAGTGTTCAAGCAGCAACGGACCAAACGAACCCATTTTACCAAAACGTGTCGTAGACGTCGGACCCCTAGACGGGTCCCAGGAGCCTTATCTCTTCATACCCAGCAGTAGATCCCATCGGGCAAATTATGTGGCCTTGAGCCATTGCTGGGGTCCGCATCAGATAATAACAACGACGAAAGACACAATAACGGCTTACCAGCATAGAATTGAGTGGGCAAAGCTTTCGAAGACATTTCAGGATGCTGTGAATGTCACGCGTAAGTTCAACATGAGATATATCTGGATAGACTCGTTGTGCGTTGTGCAAGATTGGGCTGAGGATTGGGAGACGGAATCTGCAGTCATGGGCGATATATATCGGAATGCGTTCTTCACCATCTCCGCTGCTCGAGCTAAGGATGGGACTGAGGGATGCTTTGCGCGGCGAAATCCAAAAGCAAATCGGCCTTGTAAATTGAATCTCTATTTCGGACAACAGCCCCAGGGCGGGGTGGTTCCAACAGGGGCGGTTGCAAGCAAATCGCAGAGGTCTGTGTATGTATATCCCTTCACTTTAGGGAGAGCTGTTGGTCCGCTTTATGAAAGAGCATGGGTTTATCAGGAGCAAGCGTTGTCCACGAGGATACTCGCGTTTGGGAAAACCAACATCCACTGGCTTTGCTCGTCAATGATGGCAAACGAGAATTACCCTATGGGGTATCGGCAGAAGACTGTCATGCCAGTCGCAGAATTTCTGCGACTAGTCCGAACAGATGAACAGCATTGTGATAAACAAAGTGGAGAAAATAGAGCGCTTGAGAAAGGCCTGGAGAAGAGTGAACCAGAGCTTGACGAGTGTGAGACGGAGGAATTGTATGACCTATGGTACGGCATAGTTGAGGAATACAGCACTCGTTCCCTGACCAAAGCAACCGATAGGCTGCCAGCATTATCAGGGCTAGCAGCCGAAATTAATAAAAAACTTGAAGACGATCAATACATTGCTGGCCTTTGGCGTGAAGACCTTGAGCGAGGCTTGCTTTGGTCATGTCCGGATTCAAGGAATACGGGAGTCCGCGCTAGGCCTCCGCTGCAATATGTTGCGCCAAGCTGGTCTTGGGCATCATTGACCGGACGTATAACTTCCTTCTCTTATATGAAGCAGTTGTTTAGGTACGATAACTGCATCGATGAAGGACTAGAGGTGGTGGGTGTTGGTCGAAAACTGAAGGGTCTAAACCCATTTGGCGAAGTCCTACATGGCATAATTAAAATTAGTGGTTATTTGGTGCCAGTCATGCTAGGACTCAATGTCGATAATGTGACAAGTAAGGTTACAAAAGAGCCCCATGGGAAGAATACGTTGTATACCCTGGATACAAGAAGGGCAATTGGGGGTTTGAACCTTGATGCGCTTGAAATAGTTGATGCTCCAATATGGCTCTTGGCTATGGTTGAGAAGCAAGGCGAGACCGAAGACGACTGGACTACTGTGTGCCTCGCTCTAGTCGAAACTGGATTCAAAGCAGGAGATTGGGCTGAGTATAGGCGTGTTGGGCTTGCAGGGGTTGACTCAATTTGTTTCGATGATGCCGAAAGGAAAACAATATGTATTGTTTGAGCCTGGATTTGACGATTCTGTTTAATTGATCAATTTCGGGATAATTATGTGGTATACGGAAGTCTGACTTAGAATTCGGGACGTGTCTTAGTGATCTGGGGCTCCGGCATGAATCTCTCGGAGACAGCTACAATCCCATTTAAGCTAGGAGGATCAACTGGACCATTAAACGTGGTCCGCATTCTTTAGAAGAAGTATTCGGATGCCAAAACTTTCGTAGTATGAAGTATTTTCACAATATGGGATTTCTGAGGTAGGATGGTAGCTGTGTTTTCCATATGGAATTATAGCGGGCTCTACTTTTTCGTCTTGGGATTGCGTCACTATCCGTTCTTTCAGCCACTCAACCCAACGAAAAGATATTGGAAAAGCTATGCGGCTTGAGCGGTGGCTTAAGGAGCTGAAAGTGGAAAGGAATAGAGTTTATCCTAAAGTACATAACCAAGACATTCATCTATTAGGCAGGGGGGCCCCAGAGCTAATTAGCCAGTTCCTTGGCACTTCTTGAATTGGTATTGCTACATAATCTTGGACGAGGAAGACATGATAACGAGTACAACACAACTTCACTCACTGCATCTCCTCAGTTTTCGCCCTCTTTCCCTTGATCCTACCATCTCCGTCCGCTCCCAGCTTCCTCTTTCCACTCCCGCCACCATTAACAGATTCCTTCTTGTACTCTTCGGCTAGCGCGGGCTTCGTTTTGTGTCTCACTAGATTCGTAAGGTCGTTGGCTCCTTTGGATGCTTCTTCGATACGTGCTTTTTGCGCCGTCGGATCTGCACCGAGGATGCTACCTAGGAGACCGCTAAAAAGAGCCGGGTCTGCAGATTCACTAAGGGCAGCCAGCGGGTTGGCCTCTTTAGTGGGGTCGGCGCGAAGATCATGGAGCTAGTTGAAGTGGTTAGCTTAGCTCTGTAGAATGGATCTGACTCTAGAGCAACTCGTGTGCGCACTCACCCTCTGTTTCATCTCCTCAATCATCTCCTTCGCATCTGCAATGGACTTCTGTTGTTCCTCCTTCTTTTCGGCCGGGAGATTTGGTAGCTCTGATTCCTCCTTCTTCGTACGTAACGCTAAGCTCGTAATTGCAGCTTCCATCTCCACAGCTGCTTCTTCTCGCAACTCCATATCCACTTGTGCCTCTTCTGGTTTTCCTCCTGGACCAGCATCTTGCTCTCGCTGCGCTTCTCGTACTGCGGTAACTGATGCGAATTCAAGGGCCAATGAGAGTTTATAATGGCCTTCAGCTATAAGAGAAGACTCTTGAGGGTGAAGTTGTTTTCTGAGTTCCAGAGCTGCTCGTGAGTCGGATATGGCATCGACGAAGCGTTCATTTTCAAGTGATATTTCAGCCTGGAGATCGTGCGTATCTGCAAGGCGTTCTTTTATAAGCCGAATTTCAGGAGACTCTTCCGTGGGGGCTTTCAATTTTCCTTTGCCTTTGTTCTGGGCGGAGCCATCCGTAGACTCTAATGATAATGACTCGAGTTGTCGTGATAGCAGTACTCGTCCTACATCAAGAATCTCATATGCGTTGGCGAAATCATCGTCCTCGCCTTCTTCGGCGCTAGCCTCTCCCTCCGCATTGTCCCCGGACTCAGAATCAGTATCCCAATTCTCGTCACCAATAAGCTGAAAGTATGGTTTATTTTCAACGGTCTTCTCTTCCTTGTCATCGGTGGCCTGCTCATGGGTTGATTCCTCAGTCACAGATGGAAGTCCCTCTGCACCATTCGCCTTGCTTACACTCCCACTGCTTTCCGCCTTATTCTTCTTGGTCTTTTTGGACTTGCCATTCTTCTCCTCTGCGGCAACCTTTCCTCCTAATACGTCACTCTTGGCCACCGCGACTTTATATAGACAACGTCCGTATCGGTATAGTAACTCCGCGTTTTCAGGCGCCATTTCGCCATTTATTTCGGCTTGTAGCTCTGTAGCTTCGGAAAATAGATCTGCGGCTGTGCTGTAGTTTTTGAGGGAGTATTGGAGATTTGCGGCGGTGGTGAGTTCAGCGAGCTTCTCCTTAGAGGGGACATCGGAGGTGTCCTTGGACGCCATGGCTGCTAGTAAATGGAATCAATGGCCTATGTCTAATTACGCGATCACTTTGACGACAATTGTATAAGTATAAAAGCGCTGGTGTTGTTGAGGTGAGATGGAGTGGCTAGCGCGGAAGTTTGGTGAAACTCGGAATGTCTAGTGGTTGTTACCTTTGCGCTTCGCGTGTAAAACCTAAAGTAGGCGCAACGATAATTCTGGAGAATTCCACTCCTAAAGAAGGTTGAAAATAGCTGTATAAGCCTTCAAAATAATGACTGTGATATTGCGAGCTACAGTCACAGATGATGGTGGAGTGAAGTTGCTAAAGTGGATTCGGCTACTTACGCGTGAAAGCGCGACATCGCGACACTCCCCCCGCAGCACCTAGTCTCTGTGGACCTAACACACTTCAACCATTTTATTAAAAAATGGCAACAACAAACAGGAGGATAGAGGAAGCTGCCGAAGTGCCAGAGCCTACTCCAAATCCTATCCCATCTTCCTCTCCCGCTTTTGGCACACCTATCCATCCCATAATACCGCGTCGAACAGCTCCGATACCAGCACCACTTACCCTAAAAGCCGCCGCTCCACCTCTAAAGCCGACAATTCTTCCTATACTACTTCCACCCGCTACTTTACGGCCTCTAGCATTCAGAACATTTACGAAGAAGCATAATCTGACCCTGACATCATCAGCTCTTCAGGCCCTCGCAACTTTCATCGGAAGGCATTGCGGGTCAGGATGGCGCGAAGAAGGCCTTGCAGAGCGTGTGCTCGAGGAGGTCGCAAAGAGCTGGAAGAAAGGTGGTGGACAAGTAATAGTAGACGGTGAAGGGGAGACTCTAAAGGCCATCTTAAAAGTGGTGGAGGGATCTATGAGTGGGGGGAGACTTGTTCAAGGAAATCCTCCTCTAAGTCGACAGGGAAGTATGAAATTTGGGGCAGAAGGTAGTATTCAAGAGCTGGGTGGGCTACGGCTAGGACTAGGTGATAGTCAAAATAGCTTCGGAATGTCGAGTCTGGAGGTCGAAGATCTAGAGGAAGAGGAGGTTGCATTAAAAGACCCCCGGGAGTGGATCAACATTATAGGAGCCTTTGACCAGCCAAGATTGGTATATAATGTTAACAAAAAACACTTTGAAAAGTTCGTATACCTTCAAAATTTCTACATTCTCCGATCTAGCTAATTATACCTAGTTCTACCACGAAACCTTCGCTGTTTCCATTACCTTCTCACAAAACCGACCTCTTCCGCCAGCGCTATCACATTGTACACCAGCGCATCCTAAGAAATGAAACTTTCCAGACACCGTCATTCTCCGCTGTTCGCTCCTCAGCCCTTACACGCACCTCATCCATCTCTACAACTCAGACCAACAAGATCACCCCAATCGCCAATTTGCTAGGTCGGAGCGGTAGCACTCACCTTCTCTTAGGCCTCCTTGCTGTTTCTCCAACTGGCACACTCGCGCTCTCTGATCTCACCGGCACGATTGCTCTGGACCTTCAACATGCCCGTCCAATTCCCGAGGACGGTGCTTATTTTGCCCCAGGTATGATCGTCCTCATTGACGGGGCCTACGAGGAAGACTATAATAACCCCACTTCCGGCTCCAACTCGGCTCTGGGCAATACGGGCGGTATTGGTGGAACTATCGGTGGGAAATTCATTGGATTTTCTGTGGGACATCCGCCGTGCGAGCGGCGTTCCACCACCCTTGGAATTGCATCCTCTGACCAAAACCCAAACCAAACATCAACTGCCATCATTGGCCCTGCATTCGGCTGGACCGACTTCCTGGGCCTAGGCTCTGAGCGTGCGACTGGGGCTCGCATGTCCCGGTTGGCAGGGCGCTTGCTTCCTCCCACTTCTGCACATACAATAGCAATAGCATCAGACCTGCACCTTGACCTCCCCAGCACTCTCTCAACGCTCCGGATTCTTTTATCAACTTACACACCTCACCCTACTGAGCCTAATCCCGTCTACCCTCTTGCAATCGTTCTTGCTGGCAATTTCTCGTCTCGCGCAACGCTGGCAGGAGTGCCAGGAGCTGGGTCAATTGAGTATAAGGAGTATTTCGACGCAGTAGCAGCCGTGCTCTCAGAATTTCCTGCTCTGTTAGCAAGAACTAGCCTGGTATTCGTACCGGGAGAGAATGATGCGTGGCCTTCCGCTTTCTCTGCCGGTGCTGCTGGGCCTTTACCTCGCAAGGCGGTCCCAGCACTTTTCACGAATCGCATTAGGAGAGTGATTGCGGAGGCGAATAGAGAAGTCTGGGGTCCCGGCGGTGCGGCAGGATCGGAGGGTACGAACAAAGGGAAAGGAGAAGGCAAGAGGAAAGAGGGAGAAGTCATCTGGACGTCCAATCCAGCACGCCTGAGCTGGTTTGGGGTGAAAGGAGAGATGGTGCTGTTTAGGGACGATGTAGTAGGCCGACTAGGGCGAACTGCCATTCGGTTTAGAAAGCCCGAACAGGCGGCTGACGAGGGAGATGCTCAGGACGCTCCACCTCCACCCGCCAACCCTGAAAATGGGACAGATACTCAACCCATGGACCTCGACCCACCTGGACCTGCGCAAAACCAAGCTCAGCAACTGGACCCCGATACTATGACTGCTCGCGCCTTAACCCGAACACTGCTTTCACAATCGCACCTCTCTCCCTTCCCGACCTCTACTCGGCCAGTGCATTGGGACTATTCACACGCTTTGAATCTCTACCCCTTACCTACCGCGTTGGTAGTTGCAGATAAAGAAGCCCCTGCATTCGTAGTGCGCTATTGCGGGTGCACAGTTATGAACCCAGGGCCTATTGTTGAGGATGCTGGTAGGGGAAGGACTGGAAGAGCGAGGTGGGTCGAGTTCGATATTGGGAGCGGTAAGGGAGTTATAAGAAGTGAGGGGTAAAGGTATTTTTATAATGCATGTGGAGTGAGTTATTAGCGAGTTCTGATTGAGATGTTTTGGGTTATGAAGCATCTGGCGGAGTTAAGAGTGTATTACAAAATGGCTCATGGGATCATATGCATATCGGTTAATTATGAGTTGGAGGCAGAATAATGACCCAAGATTCAACTCGTTTATGTATTCAGACATTTCTTAGGGATTTTAATTTATTCGCAGGTGTGCATGTAAATATTAGGACTCAACATTTTCCCTTAAATCTTTCCGTTTCGAAAGAACTCTGCCCCGCCCCTTTGAATAGATGGAACTCATGGATTCCAATGAAGAGCAATGCCAAGATGTGGCTTGTTCCACTCACACGTAGATTGGATGATATGATGTTGAAGATTGGCCAGGCGTCCCCCGCGTGAAGCACATTGGATTTGCTAAGGACAAATATCGTTCAGCCCCAAGGAGTGCCCTCGTTCAAAATTTGCAATTGACCCTTTACCATACCATACCAGCTCACTATGGACAGCAGCAGCTCCTCGCCGTCCTCCAAACCACCTCGCTCCCTACTCTCCCTTCCAGCAGACATCCGCATCATCATCTACTCCTACGCGCTGACATGGCCCAACCTCTCCGACGCCTTCGCGCTCACGCAAAAGGCTCAGGGCATCGCGCTTAAAGACTACGAACACCTTTCCTCGCCCCTCTGCACGATCCCACGCACACCGGTCCGCACCACGACCCCGACCATCCTGCTGCTCAACCGGCAAATAACCGCCGAGGCGCTGGACGTGCTGTACAGGACGCCGCTGGTGATCCCGAAGCCGCCGCCATACAGCCACGTCGCGTCGCGGTACTACGACATCTTCGAGTTCGTGCCGGAGACGCTGCTGCAGAGCGCGTGGCGCGTCGAGCTGGTCCTCGACGCCGCGGCGGATGCGGACGCCGCGCTGCGCTGGGATGGCGGTCGCAAGTTCTGGCGCGCGTGGGCGTCGTGCCTGGCGTCGCTGTTGCTGGAGACGTGGATTGCGAAGGGTCATAGTTTGCGCTCGTTGGTCATACGGTTGAATGAACCGCAGGGCGCGGGGTTGGGTGGGCATGCGCAGTATCCTAGGGGCAGCATGTTGTTATTGCTGAGATATGGGATTAGTGCTCTAGGGCCGATTGTGAAGGTTGAGGGGGTGAGAGGTGAGGTGTTGGAGTATCTTACGGGGAGGAATGGGAGTGGAATTTTGGAGTGAGGTGCTGGGGATTTACTTTGTCTTATTTAGGCATATAATTGAGATATTTAAAAGTTAATTAAGCGCAAAGCCCACGTCTTACCCCTACTAAACGTGCAAGGAGAACTAATTGGTAGATATTTTACGAAATGATCTTATTCATTTACCCATGCATTATCGCATGAGTAATATATCCTCCACGCTGCTCCACTGTCGTTCATCACTTTTAATACCTCCATAGTCGGACATGTGGGTTTTTCCAGTTCCCATTATGGCCTTTATCCTTGAGTAGGCGTTGCTTCCATTTGAATCGAGACTGAACGATCCTGAAGAGAGGCTGAGCAGGCCCCTGGGTAGAGCAGGGGCCCGGCTGCAGTTGCTAACTGTTTGCTTCTACAACGTTTTTATTTGGAGGTTTTATGTGCTCTGAAACCTAGGTTCAAGCTGCACTGAGACGGACGAGGGCCGACCCGTCTTGCTATATTGCGGTAACTTAGGCGTAAAGATACACCGAAACTTAAGTTAGAGCCTTTCTTACACTATACAATAACACGTGAAGACACTCTTCTCCTTCTAATTCTGAGCCATACCTCTGGTTCCAAAGATCTTGTACGGCTCTTATACCATCTGGATTGGTAGGACGTTTTTTATATTTTAGCCTCTTGATATATGCGGGCTCACAGCTCGGCGTGGTCCGCAAAAAACTCGGCATGGTCCAAAAGTTCAACGTGGTCCGAACTTCAAATTCAACCCTGGACCACGCTCAGCTTTGGACCACGCTCAGCCTACGCATATGCAATGCATATGCAATTCAAATAAAATAGAAAATGTACAGTTGTTAATCTTAAATTGTAAATATCCTAGCGTATATACCAGGCATATGCAGAGTATATGCAGGGCATATATAAATACTTTTTTAATATAAAATTTAAAGTATTAAAAAAGATTATAAGCTATATACCTGATATATATTGGGCATATACTTAGCATATGCAATCTATTAACTTATACTACCCTTTAAAGTATTACTTTTATATAAGGTAGGCTACGCTATAGTATCTATCTAAGTATATACTACGTATATGCTTAGCATATGCATATAAGGGATCTTTTAGCCCCTTACTTAGGCTTACGGCCCTTCCCTCCTTATTAGTTCGTCTCCGTATAAGACTATTACTATACTCTTTACTATATCGTTCTCTTCCATTAACTCTTCTATAACTTATACTCGGCTTACCTATTCCCTACTATATACCTAAGTAATATACTTTATAATGCACCACTAATATATTATATATACTTACTATTCTAAAAAGGTAGGCTATAGTATAGTATCTATATATACTTAGCATATGCTAAGCATATACTATAGTAATATATAGCATATACTATCGCAATACTTTATAATACCGTAGTTGTTACGGCTTGTACAAATGCCTCTGAACCGAAGCTTGTAGAATGCTGTATTACGAAGATACTAAGCTAAGGAGAAGGGAAAAAGGGGTCGCCAGGACCGATGTAAACAAATATGTAGGGTAAGCCGCCAAGGCGCTAGCTCCAGGCGAGCTAATTGCGGGTTGGCAGAATATAGCAGAATTTGGCAGGTAACGTGCGATAGCGCCGTTACATTACCCCCCTCTTTGAAAGAAAGCCTGCCCTTAGGCTTAGTTAGAAATAGGGTAGTACTAGGCTTATAAATATAGGATTACAAAATAAGATAAGGAGATAAAGGGGATATAAGTACGTCTAGACTAAGTATAAAAGGCGATTGTGGGCTAAGTGGAAGCACTAGGCTAGAAAGAGTAGCCGTTAAAAGTCTTGGCACGGATCTAACCAATTAGATAACTTCGACCGGCGGTTAAAGTTCCTGGATATTTGAAATTTTACGGTATTGGCAGAAAACGGCAGAATATGGCAGAATTTGGTAGACAGCTATATTAGGGCTTTGGGGCGTTTTTGTCCCTATATTCTTCCGGTAACTTATCGTCTTTATTATACTAGCATTCCATCTATTTATCTAGGTACTTTAGGGGTCCTAGCGCATTAGGGTATTAGTTATAAAACTCTTTAAACTTTTAGGGGCAGCCTATAAAGTTCCACGCAGGGTACCAGGTTGGGTCTAGATTGTAGCCCTTCTATTAGATATAGTATTTTAGCGTTCCCCATACTATCTTATAGGCCAGTATTTTATTAACTTCCCATTTATTGTTACCGTTTACTTAAACTAGTAGGGGAAGCTTGTTCTTTTGTTTAGGTAATAGGTCGTTCACAGCTTTCTATAACTTATTTAGTAAGAAGATAGGGTAAACCCTAATTAAATCTGGGAGCTTTACCTTATACGAGTTGCCTATTTTCTTAAGAACCTTATACAGTCCTGCTATCTAGTAGTCCAGCTTATAGCTAGGTTATTTAGTCTTCTAATTCCTTATTATAACCTAGACTATATTACTAGGGGCAAAGTTGGGCTCTTAACGGTGTTTGTTTGCCTACTATTCTATTAACCTTTAAGCTTTTTCTAGGTTCTTATGGGCTACTATCTAAGCTTCCTTTAAGCGTTTGGCGTACTGTTGGGCCTTAGTATAGGATAGCTTCTCTTATATAGTTTAGGGTTCTTCTAGCCTTTTCTAGTTAAAGCTTATATGGGGTAAGTATTCTATTTTTAGCTAAATTGGGGCAAACCCTATGGAGTTATGGGGTAAGGTTACTTGGGCGTAGTCCATTAAGGGTAGTAGTTTAGACTAGTTATTCTAGAAATAGTTAATAAAGGGCCTAAGCCTCTAGTCTAGGTATTGGTTTATAATCTCCGTCTAGCCGTTTATCTGGGGGTAGTAAGCCGTAGAAAGCCTTAGCTTAATGCTTAGGATCCGGGTAAACTTATTCCAGAAGGCTAATATAAACTACGGCCTATAATTAGATATAATAGTATCTAGTAGTCCGTAAATTTGGTAGATATAATAGATATATAGCTAGGCTATCTTTTTAGTATTAATATTCTTGTAATAGGGAATTAAAAATGGGTGTTTGCTAAAGCGGCTAACTATAACTATAACTATATCGTATCCGTCATAGTCCTTAGGTAGTTTATAAAAGTCTATAGAGATATACTACTAAGGGTGCTTTGGTATTGGGAGTGGCTTAAGTAGTTTTAGGGTCTTATCCTATGGGATTGTAACTCTCCTATAGTCTTTATAGTTCCGTATATATTAATTAATATCCATAACTATTCTTAGCTAGTAATAGCGGTAGTTAATAATTTTACGGGTCTTATTCTTGCTAGGGTGTGCTATAGAAACTTGGTAATAAGCTTTATAGATTAGTTTAGTCTATAGATTGTTAATATTAAGGACTATAAGCCGCTCCTAGTATAGGAGCAACCCTTCCTCCGCTTTAAAATTGGGGTTTCCTTTTATAGCTTAATCGCGGAGGGCCTTTAGGGCGTTAGCCGTGCGGTTTGCAGTTAGGAGGCGGTTAATTAGCCCTATTAGTTCGTCTAAGGTCTCCTCTATTAATGCTAGCTTATTTAGCTGAAAGTCTAGCTCCTTAAGGATCCGTGGGTTAAGCTATTTGGGATAAAAGAGGGCGCGCGTCTAATATTAGGTCTTTAGCTTATCCTAGGGTTCTATATCCTGTTCTCTTTAGGTTAGGGTATTAGCCTTAAAGTTTTGCTTACTAGAATAATATATAATTGTAAAGAAGAATTAGGAGAGTGTCTTAGCCTACTAGGCTTATTATTTAGTAAGCTACTTTATAGTTATAAAGTACTCTAGGGCTTTATAGTCTATATATATCTTAATCCAGGAGTTTATACCTTTAAGCTCTACGCGCCATTAGGAGAGTAATTAAATAATAGTTAGCATTTTTTTGTTATGTACTTTGTAGTTATACTTAGCTAGGTCTATTGTTTTTAAGAAGAAAGTAATAGGGTACTATTCGCTGTCTGGATATAACTGTAATAGGATTCCCGCTATAACCCTATTAGAGGCGTCCGTTTCTAGCATTAATTTTAGGTTTAGGTTATAGTAATAAAAGATTAGGGAAGAGATAAGCTAATCCTTTATCTCTTTAAAGGCTTTTATGTAGTTATTATTAAAGATAAAAGGCGTATCCTTCCTAGTTAGTCGTATAAGAGGTTTTGCTATAATTCCGTAGTTGCGGATAAACCGGTAGTAGAAGTTATAAAAACTAAGGAAAAATTGGATTCCTTTTACTATATAAGGGGGCTTTTAGTTACGGATTGCCTCTACCTTCTTAAGGTCGACCTTAATTCCTTCCGTAGTTATAATAAACCCGAGGTATTTTGTACGTTTTACCCTAAATTCGCATTTCTTAATATTAACTTATAAGCCCGCGTTCCGTAGTCTCTTTAGGACCTTCTTAATATAAACTTAATACTTAAGTTCGTTATCTAAGTATATAAGAATGTCGTCTAGGTATACCGTGCAGAATTCGTCTAGGTAATTAAAAAGAACGTCATTTATGTACCTTTGGTACGTAGCTAGTCCGTTTATTAGTCTAAAGGGAAAAACTTTATATTTATAGGAGCTATAACGGGTATAGAACGTGGTTAAATCTTTAGATATAGGGTTTATTCTAATTTGGTGGAAAGCTTAACGGATATTAAGTTTAGTAAAGATCTTTACCCGGCTTAGATATGCAAGGGTTTTATTAATTAAAGGAATAGGATACTAATCCTTTTAAGTAATAGCGTTTAGCTTTTAATAGTTAATATAAAAGTGGAGGCCTTTATTAGGCTTTTTTATAAATAGAATAGGGGAAGTAAAAGGGGCTTAACTTAGCTTAATAAACCCTTTATCTAGGTTATTAATTAAGTACTGCTTTATTGCTTTTAGTTTGTCCGTTAATTATTAGTAGAGGGGGCTATAACCTAGCGAGTTATTAGCTTTTAATTAAATCTTATAATTATATGTCTGGTAAGGGGGTAACTTATCTAAAGCCGCCTTTGAGAATGTATCCTTGTAATTTGTGTAAATAGTAGGAAGGAGGCGTTTAACTAGTTCCTCGTTGGTTTCCTTAGCTGGCTTTTCCTCCCTATTATTAATAATTTGGTTAATCTTATATAGGCTTATTATAAAGACCTTATTATCCTTCTGGTATATATTAAAGTAAAATGCTATAGCGCTAATTACGGTAATATCTGTGGTAGGGGGGTTATATAATAATAGGGGCGTATATAACTTTGTGGACTTCTAGGGCACTAGCGTTATTATTACTCCTTTTAACTCCTATTATATCTTTTAGAGGTTATCCCTTATATCCTATTAATGCGTTCTTTTCTATACCGGTTAGATCTACGCAATTTAGACGTTGTTTACGTTACTATCTATCCTACTTCCGTACGTAGAGTCCTCTTTAAACGTAGCGCTTTAGGAGAGTATCTTTGTTGGTATAGAGTTCTTTCTAGCTTTACGGCGGGTGTCTTTTTAGGTAAAGGTTAGATCACGGGCCAGGATATCCTGCTAGTAGGTAGGGTCAGCCCTTGCGGTTAGTGTCTTGCGGTTAGTTTGGATCTCCCTAACAAAGGAGGGCAACCTTAGTCTATCCTCCGGCCAGATAAACTGTCTTTATTATATATTTAACTAAATATTAAAATAGGACATCTATTTTCGTCTAAGGATTATATTATAGGACCCTAGGTCTAGAATGCAAAAGGGGATACTATATTAGCGTCGTCTGTTAAGAGCAATATGTAACTTTAAGATGTGGGTAACGGGCTAACCGGCTTGGCCGTTGTAGCCTTTTACCTAGACAGGCTTCTCTAGTTGGATAGCTTCTGTATTTAGAAACTTAGCAACATTATTTATATAGGTAGTATTTATAAAGGTAAAGCTATTTACTCTAGTGTTAATAAGGGCGGTTATATTAACTCTATATCTACTTTAAGATACTATATATAGAACTATAAAATACTTTCCACCTATTAACTAACTAAGATTAATCTCTTTAAGATTAATAGGGTACCCTAGGGGGGAGTCTTTCCCTAAGGTTCTTCTTTTCCCGATTTATCGGACGTTTCTCTTTTCTTTATCTCCTTAATATTGCCTATATCCTTTAGCTCCGGGTAAGATAAAGTAAAGTAACCCTCCTTATTGCAGTTATAGCACGTGGCTAAGGTAGGGTTGATTAGAGTATTGCGGCGAATACTAGTTGATGGCGTGGTACGTGGCTGGTCGGGCGTTACTTGCCGGTGCGTAGTTATAACCGCTTTTGGTGTAAGAGCAGTTGTAGCTTATCTTCCTACTCTAGCTCCTATAGGTATAGCTAGTGAGTTCCAATCGCTATAGAGTCGCTTCTGCCGATTAGGATAGGCTTTAATCCGCTTTAGTTCTAAGTCTAATAATAGGTAATAAGCTGTGAGTCTGTTGTAAGTTGGTAGGTTGTTTAAGGTTATAGCGATCTTTTCTTGTAGCCGAATTGTTAGCTTATTATATAGGTTTAATTAGTAGTTCTTAAGGGGAACCTGGCCTTCTCCCGTAAGGTGTAGGAATTAAGTCTAGAATTTAGTAAAGGGTTGGTTTAGTTTCATTATTAGGCAATTATAGTTATACTAGGCGTCCCGTACTTTGTTTAGGTTAACGTAGATAGCCGCTAGGTGTTATATTATCTTATTAATAGATATAAATCGGACAGGGGACTTATCCTTAAACTTGGCTTAGAGGTGCCGTTGGGCGTCCCTAGTAGTTTAACTAAAAAGGTAGAGCATTTTAGCTTTTTTAGAAAGAAAATGGTTATAGTTAACACGGAGCTTTCCTTGTACTTAAATCTTCTAATTCTTAAAGGTAGGGTCTATCCCGTTAGATAGTGGTAGGGGGTTAGGGAGCTTAACGGACTTTAATTACTTTATTATTATATCTATACTCCCTAGTGTATTACATTTAGTAGAGTAAATAGGTTGGCTAGGGTTTTAAAAAGGGGAAGCTGGGCTATTTTATAGGGCTGTGAGGCTTTCTAGGATCTCTTGTAGGGTCTCTTGGGTATTTCTTACTTTAAGACGATCGGCTTCCTGGCTGGCTGTGAGGGCGCGAATCTACTCGCGTATGTCTATAACGTTATTATTATCTTTAATTTCTGATCCTAATTGGATCTTAGGTTCCTCTTGGGTAAAGGCAGCTCTCTTAGATAAGCTTGCCTTAGGTGCCATTATTAGCTTCCTAAGGTTCGTCGGTATTATACGCTTTGGTTTTAATTCTGGGGGTATAGGTCTAGTTCTATTTAGCTCGTAAGGTGGGATATTATCTAGGCCTTTCTAGGTAATATAGAGTTGTTTTGGTGTCTAAGTATAGCATATTAACGCGTTGTTGCAGACGAAGTTTTTTTTGGAGTAGGATATTATTAAGGCCTTCCCAGGCAGGGTAGGGTAAGCTTAGTATAATATTACGGCTTGTATAAATGCCTCTAAACCGAAGCTTGTAGAATGCTATATTATGAAGATACTAAGCTAAGGAGAAGGGAAAAAGGGGTTGCTAGGACCGATGTAAACAAATATGTAGGGTGAGCCGCCAAGGCGCTAGCTCCAGGCGAGCCAATCGCGGGTCGGCAGAATATGGCAGAATTTGGCAGGTAACGTGCGATAGCGCCGTTACAGTAGTATATGCTTAGTATATGCTTAGCATATACACTGTATCTATTATATACTTACCGCCGTAACATTTCCTTATAGGTATATATACTTAGCATATGCTAAGCATATGCTTCCACCAACAGGCCGTTTAATATATGTGCATATACTTAGCATATGCACTGCATATTTAATGCATACGGTCGCTAAGGACAAATTGTGGCTACTAATGTGCGTTCTGTATGGGTAGAAGTTGAGTACCGCCGACCTTTTCCCGGTGGCTCCATCGGTGACCACGCTCAGCTTTCGCCGACCCCATCGGCGACCACGTTCAACTTTCTCCGGACCACGCTCAGCTGCACCCCCAAGAAAATTTGAAGAGTTGACGGTACCACCTCATATGGCAAATTTGCTCGGGAAATTTTTGCGAAATTTTGATAGTTTTGATTATTATCTAGACTGATATAGATAGGGAGTATCTAACTCTGGATTCCTTCTGTGCTCAAGCCCTAGGAACGAGATCGTAACTCCGTAGCTCACATTATTGAGCCTGCTCGCTTGATAAATAAAGACTTCATCTCCCACCAAGAGCTGAGTAAAGGCCGTTGCTCCTTCCTCCTGTCCTCCACCTCTCTACGCCTTGTGATATGCTAACGCCACTAGCGAAACCATTCCAAGAGAAACCCACCCTGATAAACTAGAAAGCCTGAAGACTATATTCAGAAAAAGGAGAATACATGGTTGTGCCAAAAACGCCGGGCCACCGAGATGGCCAAGATGCCTCGTACGAATACCACCATGGGAACATTGGGTGGATTTGATTTCCCAAAACGAGGGGAGTCCGGAGTCTCAATCTTGTACACCGAAACGCCATGCGATGCTAATTTGACGGAGACGAAATGTAGGAAACGAGAGGCTAACAAATGCTTTGAAGTAGTGAAGCCAATGTTGAACACCTAGACTGTGATGGGTTGTCGAGGAAAATCGTTGAAGATATGTCAACCAAAGAGTATGTCAAAGATTCATGGATCATAACTCGGTATAATCACTCGGTCTCGCTCTCCGCTGTCGATTCTGGTGTCGATGTGGGTTTACTGGTTTCCTGAAGTAGGCATTGTCCTCCTCATTTGGAAATGGTTCGCTGAACACGGTGCGCTGCTGGTTTGGGAAAACGCCCATCTTTACCACATTCCCGGTCTGCATACTCGCCGGAGCTTGTGGTGCTTGCGGTGGACGCTGTTGATGTTGCTGTATCTGGTGTTGGTTCTGAACTTGTGGACCCGACCCTTGCATACCACCCATATTCATTCCACCCCAGCCGGCCTGACCTTGTTGCCAGCTCTGCTGATATCCCTGGCCCATATTGTTAGGGTAATTCCCATACATGCCGCCACCCTGCTGAAAGCCCATATTGTTCATCATGCCATTCTGATTTGGGTATCCCATACCATTCATGTCTTGGTAGTTGTTGTACATGGGCCAATTGCCAGCGCCTCCCTGCATCATCATCGGATTCATCATGTTCTGAGGCATACCCATCATCTGCGGCATGCTCATTTGCATGCCCATGTTAGCATTGGGAAAAGGTTGATTAGAGAGAGGTAAATTTCCAAGGGCTTCCATTTGGTTGATGAATTCTTGCTCTAGGTTGTTTGGGACTGCTTGCTGCTGCTGCTGCTGCTGCTGCTTTCGCATAGCGGCCGGCGCGGTCGGGGGGGCTGGCATTCGATCGTTCTTCAATTCTTCCTCTGCAGGTCGCTTCTTAGAATTCGATGTGCCATTAGTAACGGGCTTTACAGCTACTGTGTAAGGTGTATTAGGTCCAGATTGTGAAGGAGAAGGTGATTTGGATTTGGACTTGGATTCCCCATTTGCTTCTGGTTTAGCCTTGGCAACATCGTCTCCACTCACAGCTGGAGAAGCAGCTCCAAGCTTCGGACTCTTAGACGCCTCCTTTGCCTTTCTCTCAGCCACCTTTTCCTCCTCAAAAGCCTTGATCTTCGCCACCATCTCTTCATCGGTGACAAGATCGTCAATGAGCACGCCTTCCTTGGAACAATTTGGACATACTAGATCACTATTGACAAGAGCATTCTCAATACAATCGTTACAGTATGTCTTGCCGCAGCAAGGAGTTTTCATTGGCTCCACGAACATGCGCTTGTCAATCGGGCACTCCAGTCCGCGGTCTCGAAGCTCCTTGCTTCCTGTGGCTGCCACCTCTGCCTGTGCCGCAGATGCCTTGGCCTTCGCCTGAAACTGTTCCCACGACGCCCTGTCTGGTTCTGCAATTACATACTCTCCCTCAGCATTTACCATAACCCCTGACGGCTGCTTTGAATTGTCCGTCAAACCGTCGTTCGTCGGAGCAACTGGCTTCTCTACGGTCTTCAAGAATGACCGGGGAATGCCAGTTGTGCGCTTGATTCGAGGACGACTTTCGAAGTTAGGATCGTCATTTGTTGGACAAGCTTGGATCCAATGACCTTGTTGACGGTTAGTAGTCATTACGTATATAGATAATATTTCGAGACTTACCTTTCTCATGACATCGGTAACAGATATAGCCGGGTGGTGGATCGTGATCCGGCACATTGACCGGCTTACTTTTGTAAGTGCTGCGATGGACCGGTTTTGCATTGGCCATCTGCTGTTGCTGCTGTTCCCATTGATCGGCACCTGCTTTGAACATTGCTGCGATTTTCTCTTCTTCAGTCTGAGCACTGCTCATGTCTGCAGCGCCGATACCAACAGGTGCACTTTTCCCTTGAACAGCGGGTTTTGAAGCAGGTGTTTCGACACGATGGGTATTCTTGGCATTGACTGGGGCTTTACCAGAGACATAGCGGGCTGCCTTTCCATGTCCCGGCTTAGTTGCAGGTAGTCGTCGAGCGACAACAGAAGTAGAGCGAGGTATTATAGTTGTGTCATCGTCGTACTCTTCATTGGAATCTTCGTTGTAGATAGCAAGGTCAAAGTCTGTACCATCACCCAGCCCGCTGATCGTAATAATTTCTCTCTTTAACTCAAAAACAGATATGCCAGTGCCATCAAAGGCTATGCGCTGAGGTTCCTTGGATGACTTGAATTTGAAAAACACAGAGGACGCCATGATACGACAACAAATATCGGGGTCTAATTCAGTAGCGAAGGGATTTGGTGGACTGTGAACGACTCTTCCAAGAGTCGTGACAATGGTATCGAAATATTGTGTGGGAATCGTCGGGCGTTAGGAAAGCTTTTATCAGACACCGGCTTATTGTCGGCAGTAAATCTTTTAGATTGTGGCTTGGTAAGGTTCAAGTCGGACAGAGTTTAAGTGTCAGAGCACGCTGTCAGAGCAGAACGAATGACAGTGAACTCCGTGAAATGAATCCGTTGGTCTGCCACGAAGGACCAGGCAAAAAGGATATTTTGAATTGTGAACGAGCTGAGCCCAACTGCAACAGCTAGATGATGGGAGCAATAGAAAGAATTCAAGTACACAAGATAGAGAGTGCAGGAGCAGTCGCAACACTGCGCAACCGGAATGACCGGATGTGGAGAGAATTGAATTACCAGAAGCTCAAGCAGAAAACCCTCCCAGATATGCAAGCTCAATCAAATATACCACCCAGCTTTAGCTCACTCAACGCTTCCAACGATCTCACCTTCAGTGATGTGCAAGGGCGACTTCGTGGTCGTGAAGATGGGCGACAGGCGACGTGGCAAGTCGTCGCAAAATCGATGTCAGACGGCGGCTGTGTCAGGTAGCTGCGTGGAAGAAGTCGATGTTGTTGGGAGATCACAATGGAAGAGGGACGCTGAAGTCAGTTGAAGATGAGAGAGCGACAAAGGAAGGGCAGGTGATGAGGGCGTGAGAAGAAGTTGGACGAAGGTGAGGAGAACGACTGATCGAAAAAGCAGGACAATAAGAATTGCCGATAACTAAGCCACGGGGCTAAGCTAAAAAGGGGCGACGACAGGCGGCGAAGTCCGAGAGTCGATCATGCGAGTCACGTGATCAAGGAAAACTGACTCCATATCTATCACATATCTAGGGGGGTCATTTAGCGCGGTTACAACCTGGGTTAATACAAGGTTAGGGCTACCCCTGCTAATAACGCCCCCGAACCCCGCACTTGGTCGCGTAGTGACCGCCCCTAAGTATTTTCGCACGCGATTTTGGGCGAAAAGGTATATAATTTGAGTTTAATTGATACTTCTAGGCGGTCGCGTAATGTTGCTCTAAATTTAAAACACTTGCACTGCAGTGACCGAGACGCCTTAATATAGGACTCTACTCTAGTGACCAAGACGTCTTAATATAGGACTGCACTATAGTTACTACAGTCCTATATTGAGGCGTCTTAGTCACCGTAGACCTATATTAAGGCGTCTTAGTTGTTATAGTGCAGTTATATATTAAGGCGACTTAGTTACTGGTACAGTTATATATTAAGGCGTCTTGGTTACTATAGTAAAATAACTATTTAAATATTCTTATAAAGCTAATCTAAAGAATGCCGACCCTATAGCTGTTCTAGTTAGTTAATAGCCTATCTCTTATCTCTTACCGTACCGTCTTCTACGCACCATCTTACATCCTTAATTATCCTACGGCGACGGCTATAGAATATAGCCTCGCCGTTAACCTGCCAGCGCGCCCCCTAGCAGCAATTAAGAGCTTTAATTAACGGCCTACCTGCTAGCCCTAAAGTCCACTTAGCCTAAAGCTAGAACACTAAATTGCCGCCCTAGAGCATCTTATATTTCCTTAGCGGTGCCTATAGGTTAAGGATAAATAGGAGAGGTTAAGCGTTAGCTTGCGGTAGCTATAGTGGGGGTATAGTAGAAGCTTGCGGCAGCTGCTACGGGGGTATAGTAGACGTTATAGTAGACAGCTAAGCAGGCTCTATAGCAGTAGACAGTTAAGGACCCCTTAGTATCTCCCTAGGGGTCGGATATACGGGAGAGGGTTTATCTAAAGACGGGATCTAGCCGTTAACGCGTTTAGGAACGGACGCGGGTATAGGTATAGGTACGGGTATAGGCAAAGGCAAGGGTATAGGGCCGTCTAAAGACGGCCGTACGGACTCCGTAGGCCCTATTTAGATACCCGTCTTCCCTTACTAGATCTATATAGGTGCAAATAATGCTAATAACTGTAACGGAATTCCCCAGAAGGTACATATCAGATGAGACAGAAGGAGGTCTCATCTATGTTCCAGAAGGAGGTCTCACCTATGTTCTATCTACGTCCTAGAAGACACGGTCAGACAGATAAGGGGCAAAGGGTTTTGCTGGCGTCTTAGAAAGATCATATAGGGAGCTGGTTCTCCTCTAGAGAAGAACTAGCGATTAGTCTCTGAATAGAAGTGGTTAGAAGCATTTGTCCTTCAATACGTGAAACTCATTCTACCTTCAACTTACCTTCTATTTACCTTTGACTTACCTTCTACTTACCGGTGACACTGTCGATTAGATAATTATACGTTCCGGTCAGGCTGGCCTCTTACAATAACCTTTCTATTTCGCTAAGGCGTTCTAAGATCATCTATACGCGTAATTAAACCCCCTTTATTTTTAAGATCACGGCCTTATATCTTAGCTTAACTATAGCCTTATAGGCGGGCTAGTATTTCCGCATTATTATCTTATTTGGCGTAACTACGCTAGCCAGCGAGCTTTTTACCTGCGCGGCAAACCTCTAGTACTCCTTATAGCTAAAGAGGGAGTCCTTCTATAGGGGGTAGAGCGGAAACTGCTTATATAGGATTACTAAGTCCTATAATAGGATTACCCTAAGCATATAGAGGAGGCGTAGAAATCCTAAGCCCGTAAGGTCAAGCCGTACGACCTTATTATTAGCCCTCTCTAGGTAGTAGGTCTCCATATGTTTTAGCTAGACATTAGTCTCAGGCCATATCTTTAAGTAAAGGGCCTCCTCCGGCACCTCTTACGCGCGGGGGAGAAAGTAGCCCTTTCCCTTCTTTAGGAAGCCGGTAATTAACCACATAAACGTATAGGGTAGATAGCTAAGGTAGGCTCCTATTATTGCGTCCGTATTCCAGCATCCGGCCTATTTAATTTAGGTCTCTTTAACGCCGCTAAGCTTAGTATACCGGACGCTCTACTTATAGGCGCTATGGGTCTTCTCTTTTAAGTGAATTCCTACCCCCTAGAATATCTTCTTATTCTATTTAAACTGTGTATAATAGCTTAACGGCCGTTGCGGTACTTTAATGCTACCAGGGAAGACGTATAGGTTATAGTAGTCCTCTAGCTACCGAAAGGATAGGAAGCTCTTAGCGCTATTCTTGCCCTAGTGGTTAAAGAAGTAAAAGGCTATTGCGGAGAGAGGATAGAAGATAGGGTTAGTATTACGCATATAGCCCATATACTTAACCTTGCCGTATTAATTCTGCTTCCCCTATATTATTAATATAATTATACACGGCGCTAGCTTATCTAGTTTAGGCCCTTTGTTCTCTAGTTTAATAAGGATAAGGTTAGTAAGCTAAACATCCCATCTACTTTTACCCTAGGTAATGGTACTATGACTTAATAAACGGGTTAGAAAACGGTAGCTATATAGACCGGATATAAACCTAATAAATACTCAGCCGTAGTTTAAAGGTAAGACTTAACTAAACCCAGTATCTTAGAGCCCGTCTCCTAGCACCAAGTAATTGCCTTTTTAAGCCCTTTAACGTTATAGCCGCTAGTAATTATAAATAGGCCCCAATTGATAAAGTTAACGCGTTAAATACGGTCCTTATTACGGCGGACGCTATCTAGTATTGCTGAGAGCTTTGCCCCCCACAACGGCTGTAAGGCCTTGCCTTCCAACTGCTACGCGTAAAGCTCGGTAATAGTAAAGACGTAGCTATTTATAACTGAGTATTAGACTATTTTGTTAAATAGGGCGTCTAGGGCATCCTTATCCCATATCTCCTCTTCGTCCTTTATAGCTTCCTCTACGGCTATAGCTACCCCTATAACTACCCCTGCGACTACCCCTACGGCTACCCTCCCCCCTAGCTACCCTCCTAGCCGGCCGGCCGTCTTCTACCTCTTCTTCGCCCGCTCGCCATCTTTCTATATTTCTTTCCGTTTTAACTTCCGTTTTTAATAGCCAGCGGCCTGCGATTTTTAGTTAATAACTTACCGCTCTAAAAATAAGTAAAGCTTATCTTCTGTTACCTAGGCGCCGTCTATATTACCTTCTAGTCTTACGCACTAGTCTTCCTACTCTTTCTGCTTTAGCTTATACGCCCTTATAGTATTCTTTAAGCGCTAGGCCTTATGAATATTCTATAGCCGTACTGTCTAGGCCTTAAATTCGCTCTAGAGGCTATAGGGTAAGGAGCCTAGGGGGACTTCTGTTGACCATAAAGTAGACCGTAGGGTAAGGAGATTCTTAAAGGATTCTATATCCGCAAGAGGTAAGGGGGAGACGCGTAAGCGCGGCGTGGGTAAATAGAGTTACCAAACGCGTAAATATTAAAGGAGAAGAAGAAGAGGGCTCTATATTATACAATTAGAATTATAGTAGGCCTTTCTATATAAAATTAGAAGCCCTATAGGAGCCATTGCGGGCACAAGGACAGGAGAGGGTTGGAAAATGGATTGTTAAGGCAACGGTGAGGTCAAAGGCGCGTAGAGGCCCTCTATACTAACCTAGTACTAACCTAGGCCTCAAAAACGCGTCCAAAAAGTAGGGGCCACCACCAAAGGGGGGGGGTAATATTTGGACGATATGTCGCGGACCTTAGGGGGTCGTGCGTAACCTGAGGTTATGCTAAGCCTAACCCGGACCTCCGATACCTTGTCTTAGCATGCTCAGACCATAGGGAGGCCGGATAAATCCGGCCCGATGGCACTAAACCAGTTTAGGCTATCTGTCCCTGTAAGGTCTGAGACACTTTGGCCGACGTTTATCCCCTCGTCTAGTAAGACATTGGTCTACGCTAGCAGGGGGGGCTAGCACAGTATAATATTATATACCTTTGTATATAAAATTAATAGTAATCTATATTATTTAAATAAAAACACATCTAATAGTCCTCCTCTAATTATATATTTAAGTAATAGACGTATTTTTATTTAAATAATATAGATTACTAATAAATTTATATACAAAGGTATATACTATGCTGGCCCCCCCTGCTAGCGTAGACCAATGTTTTACTGGACGAGGGGATAACGCACATCGCGATATCCGCATAGCAAATATTACGGATATTCACTTCTTATTCTTACGACGAGTTTAGGCAGCTTAAAAAATTCATTAATTATACACTAAGCTCCAGCGAATCGAATGGTCTATATAAGAAGTCTCCCCGCCTTCCCGTTCCTAATATTAATTTTAAAATAGCCGTGACGCGGTTTGCCAAAGTAAACAATTAGCAATATCCGTACTAACGACGCGTTAATCTTAACCACCTACTCTCCATCTATTATATCCATAATCCAATAATTAAAACCCATTAAGATCTATCTATTATAATATATTTAAGTCCTCCCTGACTTTATCTAACCCTCTACTCTCCCTCTACTGCTTTTAAACGCTATCTATTAATACCTCCATTAAAGTAAATAAGGTAAAGAGGTCGTAAACTATAAGCCAGTTAAGCAGATTAATAAGCTGGCAATACGCAATAGGCTAGGGATTACATTAAAATGGATCTCTAGCGGTCTCTACGGCTATATAGCCTGCGGAGGGAGCTACCCTAGCTTATAAACAGCTCTCATCAGCTTTAAATAAGCAAGCTAGATAAAGCTATTGCGGAGATATATCCGTACCGCGGTCGTACGGAGCAGCTCGAGGCCCTAAGGGTGCTAATATTTAAGCGGTGAGATCTTATACTTGTGGTAAAGACGTCTTTTAGCAAGAGTATAATAATATAAGCACTACTATGTCTCGTACCTAATGCAGTTATTATTATTGTTCTTCTACTTAACGCGATTGGGTTAAAGTAAGTAAAAAAGATTATAAAGCTACCTTATGTTCGACCTGTTTATATATAGGGGAAGACAATATCCGCTAAGCTAATTAAGGATATCCGCACGGGCAGCTATATATATATCCTTATCTTCCTAGAGCTTTTAGTTAGTAATAAGCTGTATAAGGTTCTGATAGACCCGATATTTCGTTCTTATATTGCCCTTATAGTGGTTAATAAAGTATACCTGCTTGCTAATTAGGGAGAGACCTTCTGTATAGCGTACGCATAACTCTTTAAAGTACGTTCGGTCTTGGTTAATAAGCCTTAGTTTGCATATACCGCAACGCTAAACCCCTCTACGTTTTAAACTATATGTAAGCTAGCTGGGTTTAAACCTAATATACAAGTTATTAAAACCCTAATTAATTGGCTAGAGCTAAAGATTATATGGAGGGTTATAACCGCGCCAGAAAAGAAGGACTTTTAAGCTCTTTACTTTACTATTGCTGCTGCTCCAGTGTATTCGTATACTACTAGTAATAGTAACCGAGGAGAGGGCGAGCAATTAAGAAGCCGCTTAATATCCGCACACTACCAACAGTTTAATTAACTTTAGCTAATTCTAAAGACAATCATCTTTTTTAATTCTAAGGAGTAGATAGCTGCCTATTGTGATACTATTCGCAACTAGTTAATCCATCGCGGCTACAATGCTACTGTTACTAAAGAAGCGGTTTAGAGCTACTACGTAACACTTGTAGATATTAACAAAGACCGCTTATACGCCGAATACGCGCGCCTAACGTCTTAAATTTAAATTTTTGTTACATTAAATACAGTAGCACACGGTGCAGATATCCTAGATATTTACCGTTCAATCTAATATAGAATGCCTTGCCATAAATCCTATAATATACTAACATAGCGGTTTAGCCGGATAGGCTAAGGAGAAGGCCTCTTAGGCGAAGCAATCTTTATAGTTAAGAGCCGCTAGCGGGGTTCTTATAATAAATTAGGTGGTTCTAAGTATACACAACCTTAGTATATAGGCGATCTTCGCGCAAGCGCGCTGCGTAATAATATCCGCGGGCAATAAAATATAGAGACTGCGGATATTGCGGGTAATGCTTTATCTATAGCGTTAGTTAGTACTAAGCAGTTAGTAGATATAAGAAGCGGGTATAGGTTAAGCCCTAGTAGTTCTACAGTACGCCTACCTAAAGAGCTTATCGTACCAACCCTACGCCCAAAGAAGCGGTTAACTAATGCGCAGTTGCGTAGTAAACTGCCGTTTACCCTATGGCGGCTAGTTAATGAGGATTAGGTATACTTACGAGAGATATAACTTATACACTATAGAGACCCATAGTCTACTATTAGTAAAGACTTGTGTTACAGTAACTATAACCCAATAATATTTACGGATTGCGAGTATAATATTCGCACTAGCCATAGTACGGATATCGCCGGGAGCCTATGTTAAGTAATATATAAAAGTAGTTTACGTAATAGGCGGAGGCTAGATATTAGGATATACTATAAACGCCTATAGTTAATTACATTATACCGGATAAGTAGCTCTATCGCCTCTATAATATAGGGTAGGTTCTAAATACGGCATTATTAAGGCAAGCAATGCCTAAGTGGGATCCCGATATCCTTAGTAAGAAGCTTCCGTCCCTTATTAAGCTTTTAGTAGATAAGGAATAAAAGTAGAAATAGGAAGAAATAGGGCAACTCTTAGGTTCTTCTAGGTTAATTATATAGATATTAGAGCGGTTTTCCTAAGCATTAGAGTAGCACGCTGCTATAGATAAGCGCTTATTATAAGCTCTTATACGGGCTTCGTAGGTTTTAGATAGGAGATTTAAAATATTAGCGCCGTGGCAATCAGCACCTTGCTATAGCGCTAATATATTATAGGCTAGTTAATAGTTAGCCATAGACCTCTTGCTAATAACTTAGAAAGAGAATATACCTATACCTTCGCCAACTCTTAGGTCTCTAGCTCCTACTCCTCTATTATTACCCTTATACCAGCCGTTAGATATATCTCTACCGCTAGTAACCTACTAGTTAGATATATCTTTATTAGTACCATAAAGGCGGTTAGCGCGATTAAATAGAGGTAAATGTATATAAAGAGTACTATAGGAAATTAACGGTAACGCTAATTAGTATACAGCGGACTAATATTAGGTAAGGTTGGCTAATATCAGGCGGGGTTAGCTAATATTAGGTAAGTTTACCTTATATCCGCCAAGCGGATATTATAACCACAGTAGCTAATATCTATTAGGACGACCCCCCCTCCCCCTCCTATTTTATACCCCTAGTAAGCGCAGCCCGGGAACTAAATAGATTAATTAATTAATAATATTAATTACTTAGGAATATATACTAGTGCTACTAACTATAGCGGATATTAAACGGTTGTAGTAGTAACTTGTAGCTAATATCTTATATTACTTATTAAGCAGCTTATACGCAGGTTAAAGCTAGGTTTAAGTAAAGTTAGTAGGCAGCATAAAGCTATCTAACTTATTATTATTGTTATAGAGATTAAGCTTATTAAACACGGCAGAAAGATCACCGCCTAGCTATAAATTGAACTCGTTAAGGGCAGATTAATTAAGCTGTTCGATGCCTAGTTATAATAAAGGCGGCGCTTCTATCTTTGCTTACCGTGCCTAACGGCAAATAATAGAGCCTACGGTAATTGCATTAGTAAGCGATTAAATATCTACTATAGTAGATTTAATAGTATGTCAAGTAGACATCCGTTCGCCGAATATAATCTTAAACTTTACACGTAGTAGCCCTATATAATTAGTTATATGGATACTCCAGCGGAAGAGCGAGTCTAGGTTAAACGTTAAATTACTATAAGCATGCATAAGCTGCTTTAGCTCCCTATTAAGTAACTCATTGTTAAGATCTATTAGGTAGTAACTATTCTATTCGCCGCGGTTATTTACTAGACTATTTGCTAGGATAGCTTACTAGAGCTTAGGGGAACAGGCATCTATTAAAGTTAATTAAAAAAAACGTAATATCTCTAGTAGATAGTTCTTATTCTAACTACCTACGAAATAAATATAGATGCGGGGGAGCACGCGGCTAAGCAGGCCGATATCCGTAAGCTTAATGGCGTGCTTAAAGACTTTATACGTCTCTACTAGTTATAAGAAGCGGATATACGTTAGAAACTCTACATTAGCAGGCTTAGGAAGTATTTATAAGGATGTAGCACTGCTAGCCTACTTAGGGTAACCCTTTCGCTGCGGTTCCGTAGGCTAGCTAGTATAGTTAGCCGCCCAAGAGACTTTTTAACCAAAAACAGCTGTGCGGATATCCTTAACTACTGCTAATAGACGTTACGGAGATAAACTCTTAAGGTACTGCTTAATATCTATAGGCGACTTAGTATTACAGGAGTCCTTAATCTAAGTATAGAGCAACGCTATAATACGAGCGTTAAAGCTATGGAGAATTAGCTCCTCCATATAATAAAATAGCGTGCGCTCGGCTGGGATATTCCTTTAGCCTAGGTGGTTTATATAGGTATATAGCATAGAGTACTCTTAGGCTGATTGCTCGCCACTATAGTGATACCGTATAACTATATATAGGTAGTTCAGCTTTAGGTGCTAAAGAGCTGGAATAGGCAGAGCCTAATATAAGCTATTGTAGGCGGATATTAACTTAATATATTCTCCCCGACACAACCAAATAAGCTTTACGGTCTTTTAATTACTATAGATTAGAAACAGTCGCTCCTTAAATGCTTTATTAGTGCGTTATAGATTTATTTAATAGAGAAAGATGTTGTTTAGTACCCTATAGGTTTTAGATATAGAAGCCTCTCTAGTTATAATAGGTCCTAGGTTAAGCCTAAACGTCCACGTAGCGGGTATTATATTAATAGTAGGCATATATAGATGTTTAAACCGTAGGTTTTTGCTAAGTAATATATTAAGGCCTAGGTACGCTTCTATAATAGCTTTATAGATTAAAGCTATTAAGATCTACTTCTATATCTCGTCTTATAGATTACTTAGAGCCTCTACAATATCTAAGAACTTAATTAGGATATCCGCACAAAGTATACTTTATTAAAGCTCACTATTAGGTATATATACGCCAAAGATAAGCTTACTAGTTATGCGCGAATAGAACGTCCTAGTATCCCTAAGTGTTTAATGCTAAACTTATTAAAGGTAGTTGAAGTTATTATAAACGACAATCGTATTAGAAGCGGCACCTATTAAACGGATTTTTACCTATATATAGGTTAGTGTGCGCCTATACCGCGGAAATTATAGGCTAAACCTTAATTCTTAGGCTACCCGCTCCTTTTACTAATTTAAAGTAGTATAACTATTAATTAATCTAAGCCTATAGAGCACAGAAAGCACATGGCGCTTAACGCCGTTAGCTTAGAGATACATCCCTAACAGCCGTAGGATATAATTTACGGAGTTTTGTAAAAGGCTAAATATAAGTATAAAAGCTATTAGAACCGCACGGCCTTTATATAGAGAATGTTTGCGTTAACCCTCTTAACATACTGTAATTATATGCTCTAGTGTAGGTGCGTAAGTCTTTATAGCTTAATAGCACTGCCTAAGGTTAAGCTGCTTAATATCCGTATATTGGTTAAAGCCGCTAAATAGTAACTCTTTCTCCCTTAGCTCTTTAAGCTCTTCTTAGATAGTAAGAGTAATACTAGCACCTACTATACCGCGTTTCTCTATCTCTTTAGTATAGATATCTAGGATATCAGCATCCTCTAGGAGTTTACTAAGGAGCTCCCTTACTCTTTTCTTCTTTAGTGCCTTATATGAACCTTTAGCCATTATAATCTATTTAAGTGCTAGGTCTCCTATAGACATCTGCTATAGCCTAAAACGGTTAATAATTACCCGGACCTTCTCTGCAGCGGATATCCTCTTAGCGGATATTGCGGATATTGCGGATATTGCGGGTATTTCATTAACTCCTACTTTTTTATCCTCTTAGGGATCTATGTAGTTTAGTAGGGGTAAGTGGGCTATTAAGGACCGTATTTAAGCTGAGGATAGTGATAGGGGAGATGATAGGGGTAGGACGAGACCGCTGATGTCCTTGGGTACTATATCCGCTGTATCTCTTAATCCTCTAGCGGTATTAGTAGATGGAGAAGGTAGTTTATTATTAAAAGCTTAAGAAGACTGGCTCTTACTAGACGAAGTAGAGGGGTTTCTTTAACGCCTTTTGGATGCACCTATAGCTAGTAGTTAGTTCTGGAAAATCTATTAATTAGAGAGCTGATTAAGGCGATTCTAACGCAGATATTTACAGGATAATAGACGTGGCGGTTGCTTATATTAATTTCGTTAAAGTTAATGGTTTGCCTTATATAAATAAAGCGGCTCAGCTTCTAAAAGCTTACTAAAGTGGCTTAGACTAAGGAACAGATGGATCGATCGAATAGGTTAGCTTGCGGATATTCATCGGTTTCTTGGTCTGAGCATGCTAAGACAACTCCATATCTGTAAGAGTACATATAGTAGATCCCGCAATAGTCGCGATATTCTCGCGGGCACTGCCTGTCTTTTTGGCCATATAGCGACGTAGAGCGGGACACGTTACATTCTAAATTTAGGCGGTAATATAGAGCTTACTACCAAATAGACTAATTAGGATTTTCTATTTATTAGATAAAAAATTACTATTCCCTATATAGGGTAAAGAAGTATAAAAAGATTATATTTTTCTTTAAAAAGGCCCTATTTAGCTAGTTTATCTACTATTTTATTTCTATAGATTTCTAGGTAGCTAGAAACCTAATAAAAGTTAATAAAGATATTCTTATTAGCTAGATAGGAATAGCTTTATATAACTTTAAAAGCCAATTCTTGCCCTCTTATAAGAGAATTAAGCTATACTCTTTTAATAGCCGCCTAACTATCTATAAAGATATAGACTTATTTCTCTTTTAGTCTTTATTACTTTAGGTTTTCTAGGGCCTTATAAACAATACAGAGTTCTTTATCTATAATTTTTATATAGGGCCCTAAATCCTAGTTTATTATATATTTAATTCTATTTCTCTTTCCTATTTATATATAACTACTATACTTAATCTACTGCTCTTAAAGCTATCTATATAATATATATCTACTAGGTCCCACTCTAGAGATTCTTATATTCTTAAATAGCCTTGTCTTTACTACCTTTTAAAATAGGAAAGAATATAGAAATAGGAGGAGACTACGATTTTTATTAATATAGAGATATTCTATCTATTTTCTAGTTTTAAATTAGCCATTAAACTCTAAAGGTTAGAGATAATAGCTATATATATTTTTAGCTATAAGAGATACTTTATAATAGAGTTATTAGGGCTAGGGCTGGAGTTAGAGCTAGAGCTAGAGCTAGAGCTAACTGCTAGTTTATCTCTATCTTTATCCCTATTATAACGGAACCTTATAGCAAGAACTACGGTGGGCTTATTATTGGGCTAGGTGTGTAGGAAATGTAAGTATAAAAGTTAATAACGAATAATAACTGGTGGAGTGGTTGCCTAATAGATTAACTCTAATTATATTCTAAGAATCACTATAAGGAAGGAACTATTTAGGTAGGGACTAAGGGCCCTTAAATATATAACCGTACTTCTATAAAATCCTTCTTATATATAATATACGTCTTATACGTAAGGTATGTAAGTTTCTCTTATTCCTCTTATTTAATATATAGCACGTTATATAACTTTAGCTACTATTCCTCGTTATATAGCTCTATTAGTTCCATCCTAGACTATACCTAAATTAACTAACTAGCTTCTTCCGACTCCTCTCCTAGTAGTTATAATATTATACTTAAAGCGTCCGTAATACCATCTCCCTCCTTTTTATTTTTATCCTTAAAGATTTAAAATATCTCTAAGTTGTTTATTAGAGGTATAATATCCGTCTAATTAATTTGGTTAATATTATTGCTTATTATACCTAAAGCAATTTCTTCTTTATACGCCCAACGTCGTGCTCACACTATTGCTGCAATATTATCTCTTAGTGAGATTATGCCATCTTTATGTTCTTGCTATTTAAAAGAGGGGTTGGTTTATATTACGTTAGCGAACCTATTTTTATAATAACCGTTTTTTTACTTAGAGTGCACTAAAGCGAATATTTGTTCGTCCTATGACATTCGCTCTACCTCTAATACTAAATATGCGCGACTTATTACTCTTAATAGTCGTCTAGTTCCCTAATTAATTTATCTTAGGGTTTTATATTTAATCTACTACTATATAGCTAGATGGTAAACTGTCTTAAGCCCTTACTAAGTTAGAACGTTCTTAGAATGCGGAATAGAAGGCTTTAGATGCTTATATTACGGCATCTGCCTATTTACTCCGTCTTAAGAAGGTTTATAAAAAGGTACGCTTTAAGGAGTAAAAACTTATAGAATAAGGTTTATAGGAACTTAGTAATAAAAGAACGGATTCTCTTTTAATAGAAAAGGAAATAGATCTAAGTAGTTCGGCAACTACTCCTCTTAGGTCCCCCTTAGGTAACTTATTCTTTAGCGATCCTTTTTTTTTAATACTGCCTAACCTAATCTCTTTTAATACTCCTATACCTTTCCTATAGCGTTCTTTAAATTTTCTAGTAGCTTTTAGGTAGTCTTAGTATAGCCTATCTACTTAACCTTATACTATATTTTATCGTTAACGTCCTCGTAACTAATAATCCTTAAAACTTATTATTTATTTTCTTTTTATCCTCTATACGTGTCTGCTTTATAGACTAGTGGCTTAATATTCCTATATACTAGCCCTAGTATTACAATATACTATATAGGGTAAATCTTTATTTTGGCTGATAGGTTTAACTTAAATATAACTGGTAAAATCCTCTACGTAATTTTAAAAGGTCCTAGTCTAACATGGTCTAACTTCTTGCTTAGTCGTTAACTCTTAAAATTTTTATATAGTAGCTATACTTTATCTCCCTCCTTAAGATCTGGTCCCTTAGATCTCTTAGCATTATAGTACTTTTTTTATTTTTTCTTATACTCCCTTTACTAATTCCATAAGGTCTATATAAAGATTTATTAACGTCTTTATTCTTTCTTTAACTATGCTACTTGTTTTCTTTACTTGCTATAGTAATAACGATATTCTTAGCTTATATCTATAATTCGCCTTAAATAGTAATATACCTATTCCTTCTTAAGGTGTTATATTATATGCAAACTATATAACTAGTAATAGCGATACCTAATTATTCTATATATAATTGATATAATGCCTTAGATACTATTCTAGCGTCTAATTTAATCTTTTTATTTAACTGTCTGTCTGCGGATAATATATAGTAAAAGTTACTGCTCTAACTCCTTACTCCGCTAAAAATACCTCCTAAAATACTACTATAAATCTTAGATCTCTATCCAATATAATCTTACTTAGTACTCCATGTCTTATAAACACTTCTTTAATATAGATTTTAGCGATTTCTTCCGCTAAGATTTCTTCTGTATATGCTATAAAGTATCCCCACTTTATAAGCTTGTCTACTATTACTAAGATTATATTATAGTCTTGTCCGGTAATAGGATCTCTTAACTTTAGCAACTTAATAATAAAGTCCTATAATATAATCTCCTATAGTCTTTCTAGTATTTTAATAGGTTATAGCCCTCTATATAGCTTATACCTTATTAGTTTATTTCTTTAGCAATCTAGACACTCTCTAGTAACCCTTTTAGCTATTCTCTAAATTCCGTTAATAATGTACTCCTCTTAGAGTCTTAATACTAAGCCCTTAGCTCTATTATATCCTTAAGTTAGTCCCTTATAGAAGTCCTTTACAAACTACTTTGCTATACTTTTTAGAATATACTTTACTTCCTAATTTTCGTATATATCCGTTTGTGAATTTTTTAGCTATACCTTTAGAATTTTCTGTACTTAAAAGCTTTCTGGTATCTTATAAACCCTATCTAATTCTTCTTAAGTTGCTGCGATTTTTAGATAATTATATCTAATTAATCCATCTATATCTTTTCGCAGTAAAGCCCCTAATGGCTTTTTATCATTCTATAGTTTAGCTTTATAACTTAGAGCATCTGCCCTTATATTGTCTGTACCCTTAGTATACTAAATCTTAAAATAGTATTCTATAAGCATCTCTGCCTATCTAACCTATCTTTAGTTAAGTTCCTTCGTTATTAAGAATCCTATTAGGTTCTTATAATCCGTCTTAACTATAAATAATTTCTCTATACCTTATAAGAATGCTCTCTATTTTTTTAATACTATAACTATACCTAATAACTCCTTATTATAGATGTCATAGTTTAACTCTAGTAGTGTTATCTTTTAACTATAATATACCACTAGGTGCTATTTGTCTTAATGCCTTTATATAAAGTATACCCCTAGTATATAGTTTAATATATCTATTTCTATAACCGTTTCTAGTCCTAGTTAATAGATCTTAAAAACTGGCTCCTAGGTAAACAACTCTTTAACTTTCTTAAAGAGTTCCTTCTGTTCCTCCCCCTATACCTATAGTTCTTCTTTCTTTATTAATCGCGTAAATAGCTTAATATCCTTTAACTATTACGCTATAAACCTTCTGTAGTAATTATAAAACCCTAAAAACAATCTTAACTATATAACGTTCTTCGGTTCTTACTAATTTACTATAGCCTTAATCTTCTTTAAATCTATACTAAGTTAGCCTAGTTTAATAATAAATCTAATAAAATCTGTCTTTTTAGTAAAAAACTTGTATTTTTTAATTACTACTAGTATCTATTCTTCTTATAGTCTCTTTAAAACCCATTTAACGTATTCCCCGTATTCTTCCTTAGTTATTAAGTAGATAATAATATTATTGAGGTATACTATAATAAATTTATCTAAGTGTTCTCCTAATATATTGTTAATACGCTTTTAGAACGTTACTAGTGCGTTTATAAGCCTAAATTGCATAACTAATAGTTTATATAGTCCTTCCTTTAACCTAAAGGCTGCCTTTTATTTATTGCTTTCCTTAATTCTAATCTAATAGTACGCCTATCTTAGGTTTATCTTCGTAAAGATTTACGCGTTACCTATTTTATCTTAGATTTCGCTAATTAAGGGTAAAGGATACCTATCCTTTCTAGTAATACTATTTAACTGTCTGTAGTTAATATATAGCCTTAATTTGCTATTCTTCTTTAGTATAAATAGTACTGGATAACCCGCTAATAACTATAATGGTCTAATATATCCCTTTCGTAGATTTTCTTAGATAAACTCTTTTAGTGCTCTACCTTCTTCTTTAGTAAGCTTATAGATTAGAAAGAACTTTAGACTTATTTCTAGTTCTAATTCTATCTTATAGTCCTATACTATATACTCTAATAGCTTTTTACTTTCCGGTAACTATAATTTCTTACTATACTTATAGTATCTCTTTAGTATATAACTTAAGCCTCGCTTAGTCTCTTTATATATCACTCTAACTTAGTACTATACTATCTTAGTTTATTATCGCATTTTACGGCGTTAAGTATCTCTAATATTAACCTAACCCGTAATCCAATTAATCCTTAGATTATATTCCTGTAACTAAGGTATTTCTAGTACTGCCTTATCCTATCCCAATAGTAGGATATTAAAAGACATCTTAATTCGTCTTCCTTTAATGGTTATCTAAATAGGTCCTATTTTAAGATTGATAATCCCTTCTTTATAGGCTATTGGATCTCCTAAAATCGTAACTAATAAGTAAGATTGCTCCTTCTGTCTATAAGGTAGTCCTATTCTCTTAATTGCTACTAGTAAGATATAGTTTCTTATTACTCCACTATCTATTAACGCTTTAAACTGCTAATCTTGCCATTTAACTTATAAATTTAGGTGCTATCCTTAAATTCCTTTAAGGGTCTAAGGCTCTACTACTAGCTCCCTCTAGTCCCGTAGGCCTCTACTTTTCCTAACTATTAGCTACTTAATCCTTATACACTTAGCTTACTCTTTAGCTAATACCTAGTTCGCTTTTTATCTTTAATATACTATAGATATATATTCTCTAGGTATTCCCACTACTATTATCTATCTAAGCATTCTTCTATAAGGAATCTTCCTAGTTAAAGTACTAAGCTTCCTTCCTCTTAAACCTCTACTGGATGCCATTTATACATATATTTGGCATTCCTATACTATCGCTTGTCTATTATCCAGTATATCCTTATAGGGTATTTCCAATTCTTTTCTTTCGGATTCTTATATATCTTATATATATTATCTACGCACGTAATCTATAATAATGTATAATATGCTAGGTGCTTTAGGTTAACTCTTAACTTATCTTTGTTTTTAAGTTTAAACCTCTGTCGTGCTAATCTAAACGTTACGACTTTATTCGCAGGTACTAAGATACGCCTCTTACTTCTTTAGTCCTCTAAACGCTCCTCTAGATCCTTTAATATTATAATTAAGGCTCCTTTAATATAAGTCATAGCCTTCTCTATAATTGGGTGGTCCTAGATAGCTTTCTTATTTAACTACATATAGAAATCTTCCTACTCGTTATTATGCCTTTACCTATACCACCTTTAGTATAGCTGCTGAAGTATATATAGCTTATCCGTAAGGAAGTATCTTCTTATTACTATATCGTGATAGCCTTTAGTGTGTCGTTCTTCGAACCTAGTTAAAATCCCTAGATCCTCTTCATCTTCCAGTTTAGTAAGCTACTTAGCTCTTAGTGTGCCTACCCTAGGCCTATTAGTGATTCTTTATACTAGTGCTTTGTCCTTTATATATCCTAATATGCTAGATCTCTTGTCTAGTTTCTGTTCTTGCCATATAATAATTCTTTGCCTAAACTCTTCTATGGTTTCTTTTAGTTTGCGCCTTGCGCTCTAATCCTTAAAGTCTTCGTGCTTTTTAATCTTAGTATTAACATTTTAATCTTTAGTCCGAATAACGTGTTCTACTAATAAGTCCTTTAGGTTTATATATTCGTCTCACAGTCTAATTACTATTTATGCTACAGATTTTCTAATCTATAAAGAAGCTCCTTACCTCTTACTTATAGGTGCTTTAATTCGTACTCCGAATTCTTAACCCCTTAGATTCTTTAATCCTAAGCTTGCTTCTATCTTAAGCTTAGCTCTAGCCTTAGTCTAATTAAGCTTACTTAGTGTTCTCATCTCGTTTTAAAAGTCTTAAATCTCACTTATCTTATCTTAAGAGTCTTATGCCTTTAGGAAACTTCGTCCTAAGCTTATTCGTATATTACTGAACTAAGCTATTACTCTACTCTATTGGTTATCGTCTGTTATAGGTCCTTAAGCTTACCTCATCTTATCTTAAGAATCTTAGTCGTCTCTTATCTCACTATAAGAATCTTAAGCCTTTAGCCTTTTGCCTTTATTAAGTGCCAAAATAGTTCACTGTCCTACTTCTCTTATGTCTTATAAAGCGATAGACATCATATCTAGTAGTATCTTAATTCCTACTAATGTTCCCTATTTTATAGTGGAATCATCCTCTACCTCTATTATAACATCTCCGATAGCTATATATTCCTAGTAAACCACTTTTATTACCTTATCGTTACGGAATGCTTCGCCTATATCGAAATCATTATCCTTAATATCCGATCTACAAGCTGGTTTATTAGTTCCTCTATATTCTATAGGTACTAGCTCCTATAGCTAATAGCTTACGCTATACTTAGCGTCTTTATAAATTCGGTATACGTTATTATAACAAAACGCAAAACTTTTAATTAAACATTCTTTTATTCCTTATAGCACATTATTATCCCTTTATACGTATATATCGTCTACTAGTCTTATACCCTTTACTATATAGTAACTCTGCCTACTTCTATAGTCTCTAATATAATAACCCTATTTTCCGCAATTTATATAAGCTCCCTCTTTAAACCATTTTTCTTACTATAGAGTCTGCCTAAATATCTTCTACTGCTAAGATCCCTGGTTTAGCCTCTGCTCCTTAGACCTTTAATTACTTAATCCTTATCCTCTAGGTTTCCATAGTTATTTACTCCATCTTTTATAGGCTTCTTTAGTACTACTTAGGTCCATTAGCTCTGCGCCATACTATAGTTTTTAACTTAGCTTTTATTATTGCGTACTCTGCGCCTTATACAACTATAGAACTCTATCTTAGCCTCTCTTAGCCTATTCCCTTTAGTAGATCTAATTATTAATCTTAATCGCCTAATCTATTAGTTCCCTTAGGGTGTCCGCATCTTCTATTAGGATAATTACGTCCTAGACTTTAGCCTTAAGTCCTTATTTATACTGTGCCATAAGCGCCCTATTATTTTACTCTACTTACGTCGCTAACGTCTGGAACTGCGTTATATACTTAATTGCTAAGGTTTATTACGTAATATCTTAGAGTTTTCTTTCTGCCGTGGTTACTACCTCTAGGTCTCCGAACATTTATATAAGTCGTTCTATAAATCCATTCTAGCTTAAGAACATAAACCGTACCTCTTAGTTAGTGGTTGTCATGCCGTTCGCTTATATTTCTGTAAGGTAAGGCTTAAACTATTTAAGTGCTCTTCCTGTTAAGAATAGTCCTGCATAGGCTATTTAATCCATAGGTATTGCTAGCTTTGCTCCTTCCTATACTACCTTAAAGTGCATTTATATAAGGAATCCTTTAAGCTTTAATCTCTCTCCTAAGTACCTTTTAATCGATAGTAACTTAACCTTTACTACGCCTATCCCGTTAATCCTATTTTCTAACATCGCATTATTTTCTATTAACTGGTTAACTATCTCTTATAGTTATCCGACCGTTATAGGTTGCTATAAGTTAGTGTTTGCTATACTAGTGTCGTTACCTAATTTTAAAGTAGTTACCGCCGTTAATAGCGTTATAGTGGCTGCTTTTGGTGGCATATTGTTCGACTTTTTATATTAATACTATAACTAGGTAGTAATTATGTAACGGAACCTTGTAGCAAGAACTACGGTAGGCTTATTATTAGGCTAGGTATATAGGAAATATAAGTATAAAAGTTAATAACGAATAATAACTGGTGGAGTGGTTGCCTAATAGATTAACTCTAATTGTATTCTAAGAATTACTATAAAGAAGAAACTATCTAGGTAGGGACTAAGGGTCCTTAAATACACAACCGTACTCCTATAAAATCCTTCTTATATATAATATACGTCTTATACATAAGGTACGTAAGTTCCTCTCGTTCCTCTTGTTTAATACGTAGTATATTATATAACCTTGGCTACCATTCCTCGTTATATAGCTCTATCGATTCCATCCTAGACCGTGCCTAAATTAACTAACTAGCTTCTTCCGACTCCTCTCCTAGTAGTTATAATATCGTACTTAAAGCGTCCGTAACACCTATCTTCTATATAGACCATTTTAATTACGTGGTTTTTCTTAACCTTTAGGATTTTTAATATATAGCTATTGCAAAGCCTTTTAACCCTAATTCTAAGAGGAGGAATAAAGGCTTTAATCTCTATAGCTTGGCTAGAAAATCTTCTAAACGCTTCTAAAACTAATTTTAGGGCTTTATTTTATAGAAATTAGTTCTTAACTAGTAGGTAGTCTTTAAATTTACTTTTTTACTAGTTTTATACTTTATAGTCTACTATACTAATAATATAGGCTATATAAAGCTGCTATAGAGCTTATAGAGATAAGTATAAGGGGACTTTATAAATAGAAGGCTATAAGGCACGATTATAGGAATAGGATAAATTGTAAAAAAGATGAATTTTTAAGAAGGTAAAGCCTCTAGGATTATAGAGACTATATACTATAGGCATGTGCCTCTAGTATATAATTAATAGCTATTTAAGGGGTATCTGGGGGTTATTCTAAGGGGAACCTAAGGTAATCGCAATAATATCCCTTATATTGCCCCCTCTTCTTATAGTTAGCCCCTAATTGCTATTACCTTATAGTAAAGGGAGATTATAAGGGCTTGTTTTAGAAGGGGTTTAGAGAGAGATTAGTGTAACGGCGCTATTGTACGTTACCTGCTAAATTCTGCCAAATTCTGCTAACCTATAATTAGCTCGCCTAAAGCTAGCGCCTTAGCGGCTTACCTTATATATTTATTTACATCGGTTCTAGCGACCCCTTTTTCTTCTCTTTAGCTTAGTATCTTTATAATATAGTATTCTATAAGCTTTGGTTTAGAGGTATTTATACGAGCCATAATATTATACTAAGCTCACCTTATACTGCCTAGGAAGGCCTTAATAATATTCTACCCTAAAAAAAACTCTGTCTGTAACGACGCGTTAATACGCTATACTTAAACACTAAAACAACTTTATACTGCCTAGGAAGGCCTTAATAATATCCCACTTTATAAGCTAGATAGGACTAGACCTATATCCCTAAAATTAAAACTAAAGCATATAATACTAATAAATCCTAAGAAGCTAATAATGGTACCTAAAATAAGCTTATTTAAGAGAGCTATCTTTACCTAAAAGGAACCTAAAATCTAGTTAGGATTAGAGATTAAAGATATTATTATTATTATAGACATACGCGAGCAGATTTATACCTTTATAGCTAGCCAGAAAGCTACTTATTATTACGGACGCTTTAAGTACAATATTGCGACTACTAGGAGAAGAGTCGGAAGAAGCTAGTTAGTTGATTTAGGTATGGTCTAGGATGGAGCCAATAGAGCTATATGACGAGGAATAGTAGCCGAGGTCACGTGGGGTGATCTATATAATCCGTAATAGAGCAGACAGAGCATACGTATATTACGTATAAGAAGGATTTTATAGAAGTACGGTTGTGTATTTAAGGACCCTTAGTTCTTACCTAGATAGTTCCTTTTTTATAGTGATTCTTAGAATATAATTAGAGTTAATCTGTTAGGCAACTACTCTACCAGTTATTATTACGTTGTTAACTTTAACTTGCTTTACCTATATACCTAGCCTAATAATAAGCCTATTATAGTTCCTGCTATAAGGTTCTGTTATATAATTACTACCTAGTTATAGTAATAAGTATAGAAAGTTAAACAATATGCTACCAAAAGTAGCCACTATGACGCCATTAACGGCAGCAACTACTTTAAGATTAGGAAACGACACTAGTATAGCAGATACTAACTTATAATAACCTATAACGGTCGGACAACTATAGGAAATAGTTAACTAGTTAACAGCGAATAATATAGTGTTAGAAGAAAGACTTAACAGGATAGGAGCGGCAAAAATTAAGTTACTATTGATTAAAAGATTCTTAGGAGAGAGATTAAAGCTTAAAGGATTTCTTACGCAGATATATTTTAAGGTCTTATAGAAAGGAACAAAACTACTAATACCTATGGATTAAATAGCCTATACAGGACTATTCTTATTAGGAAAAGCACTTAAGTAGTTTAAATCTTATTTTATAGAGATATAGGCAAATGGAATGACAACCACTAATTAGGACATGCGATTTATATTCTTAAGCTAGGAAGAATTTATAGAGCGACTTATGTAAATATTTAAAGACCTAGAAGAAACAACTATAGTAAAAAGAAAACTCTAGAACCTTATATAACGAACTTTAGTAATTAAGTATATAATATAATTCTAGACACTAGCAATATAAGTATAGTAGAATAATAGGGCACTTATAGTATAGTATAAGTAAGGACTTAAGGCTAGAGTCTAGGACGCGATTATCCTAATAGAAGATACGGACACCCTAAGGGAGTTAATAGATTAGGTAATTAAGATTAATAATTAGATCTACTAAAGGGAACAGGCTAAGAGAGGTTAGGATAGAGTTCTATAGTTATATAAGGCGTAGAGTACGTAACAACTAAAGCTAAGTTAAAAGCTATGGTATAGCGTAGAGCTAATAGACCTAAGTGGTACTAAAAAAGCCTATAAGAAATAGAGTAAGAAACTATAGAAACCTAGAGGTTAAGGATCTAGTAATTATAGAACTAAGAAGCAGAGGCTAAACTAGGGATCTTAGTAGCAGAAGATGTTTAGGTAGACTTTATAGCAAAGTTAATGGTTTAAAGATAGAGCTTGTATAAATTACGGAAAATAAGGTTATTTTGCGAGGGATTGCAAAGATGGTTAAAGTTACTATATAATAAAGGGAATGAGACTAGTAGTAGAAGATATATATATATAGAGGGACGATAGTGTACTACGAGGAACAAAGGAATATTTAATTAGAAGTTTCGCGTTTTGTTATAATAACGCATACCAAATTTATAAAGACGCTAAGTATGGCATAAGCTATTAGCTATAGGAGCTAAAACCTATATAGTATAGAGGAACTAACGAACTAGTTTACAGATTAGATATTAAGGATAATAATTTTAATATAGGCGAAACATTCCGTAACAATAAGGTAATAAAAGCAGCTTACTAGGAGTATGTAACCCTTAGAGATGTTATAATAGAGGTAGAGGATAGTTCTACTATAGAATAGGGAATATTAGTAGGGATTAAGACCCCACTAGATATGATGTCTATCGCTTCGCGAGACGCAAAAGAAGTAGGATAGCGAGCCACTTCGGCACTTAATAAAGGCAAAAGGCTAAAGGCTTAAGATTCTTAAGATAAGATAAGAGATAACTAAGATTCTTAAGATGAGATAAGGTAGACCTAAGGACCCATAATGGATAGGAACCGATAGAGTAGGGTAGTAGCTTAGTTTAAAGATATACAAATAAGCTTAGGATAGAGTTTCCTATAGGCATAAGATTCTTAAGACAAGATAAGTAAAATTTAAGACTCTTAAGATAAGATAAGAACACTAAGTAAGCCTAGTTGGACTAAAGTAGAAGCTAAGCTTAAGTTAGAAGCAAGCTTAGGATTAAGAATCCTATAGGACTAAGACTTTAAAATATAAATAAGGACTATTAAATAGATTAGAGAATCTATAGTATAAATAGTAATTAGACTAGGAGACGAATATATAAACCTAGAGGATTTACTAGTAGAATATACGGTTTAGACTAAAGATCGGAAGACTAATACTAAGATTAAGAAGTAAGATGACTTTAAGGATCCACTTATAAGACGCGATAGAAAAGAAACTATAGAGGAGTTTAGAGCGAGAATTACCTTATAGCAAGAACAGAAACTAGATAAGAGATCTAGCACATTAGGACGTATAAGGGATAGAGCGCTAGTACGAAGAATTACTAATAGGCCGAGAGCAGGCACACTAAGAGCTAAGTGGCTTACTAAACTGGAAGATAAAGAGGATCTAGGGATCCCTACTAGGTTTAAAGAACGATATATAAAGGGCTGTTATAACGCAGTAATAAGAAGATACTTCTTTACGGACAAGCCGTATACACTCTAGCAGCTATACTAAAAGTGGTATAGGCAAAGGCATAATAATGAGTGGGAAGATTTCTATATATAGTTGGATGAAAAAGTTGTTTAGAACTACCTAATTACGGAAAAAGCGATAAGTCACATTAAGGGAGCCTTAATTATAATATTAAAGGATCTAAAGGAGCGTTTAGAGGACTAGAGAAGCAAAAGGCGTATCTTAGTACCTACGAATAAAGTTATAACGTTTAGATTAATATAATAGAGGTTTAAACTTAAGGATAAAGACGAGCCTAGAGTTAACCTAAAGCACCTAGCGCACTACACGTTATTATAGATTGTATATATAGATGATGCGTATAATATATACAGAGCACTAAAGGACAAGTATTATAAATATCCTATAAGAATATATTAGATAAGTAAAGAAAAGAAATACCGTAATGCTAAGTATATATATAGCTAGCATCTAGTAGAAGTTTAGGAGCTAGGAAACTTAATACTTTAGCTAGGAAGATTCCTTATAGAAGAATGCCTAAACGGACGATAGTAGTGGGAATGCCTAGAAAATATGTGTCTATAGTATATTAAAGATAAAAAGCGAACTAAGTATTAGCCTAAGTTAGACTAAGTATAAATAGGATTAAGCAGCTAATAGTTAGGAAAAGTAGAGGCCTATAGAACTAGAGGGAGCTAGTAGTAGAGCCTTAGACCCTTAAAGGAATTTAAGGTTAACACCTAAATTTATAAGTTAAATAGCAAGATTAACAGTTTAAGGCATTAATAGATAGTGGAGCAATAAGGAACTATATCTCGCTAATAGTAGTTAAGAGAATGAGATTACCTTATAGATAAAAGGAGGAACCTTACCTATTAGTAACGATTTTAGGAGATCTAATAACCTATAGAGGAGGGATTATTAATCTTAAAACAGGATCTATTTAGCTAACTATTAAAGGGAGATAAATTAAGATGTCTTTTAATATATTACCATTAGGGAATAATAAGGTAGTACTAGGAATGCCTTAGTTATAGAAATATAATCTAAAGATTAATTGGATTACAGGTTAAGTTAATATTAGGAATACTTAACGCCGTAAGATATAATAATAAGCTAAGTTAGTATAGTATTAGGTTAGAGCGACATATAAAAAGACTAAGTAAGGCTTAAGTTATATACTAAAAAGATACCATAAGTATAGTAAGAAACTATAGTTACTAAAAAGTGAAAAGCTGTTAGAGTATATAGCTTAGGACTATAAGATAGAGTTAGAACTAGAAATAAGTCTAAGGTTCTTTCTAATCTATAAGCTTACTAAAGAAGAAGGTAAAGCATTAAAAGAGTTTATTTAGGAAAACCTATAAAAGGGATATATTAAACCATTACAGTTATTAGTGGGTTATCTAGTACTATTTATACCAAAGAAGAATGGTAAATTAAGGCTATATATTAACTATAGACAGTTAAATAGCATTACTAGAAAGGATAGGTATCCTTTACCCTTAATTAGCGAAATCTAAGATAGGATAGGCAATGCGCAAATCTTTACAAAGATAGATCTAAGATGGGCGTACTATTAGATTAGGATTAAGGAAGGCGACGAATAAAAGGCAGCCTTTAGGTTAAAGGAAGGACTATATAAACTATTAGTTATATAATTCGGGCTTATAAATATACTAGCAACGTTTTAAAAGCGTATTAATAATATATTAGAAGAATACTTAGATGAATTTGTTATAGTATACCTTAATAATATTATTATCTACTTAATAACTAAGGAAGAATATAGAAAACACGTTAAATAGGTCTTAAAGAGACTATAAGAAGAACAGATACTAGTAGCAATTAAGAAATGCGAGTTCTTTATAAGGAAGACCGATTTTATTAGATTTATTATTAAACTAGGCCAACTTAGTATAGATTTAAAGAAGATTAAGGCTATAGTAAATTAGTAAGAACTAGAGAACGTTACGTAGTTAAGATTGTTTCTAGGGTTTTATAATTACTATAGAAGGTTTATAGCGCAATAGTTAAAGAACATTAAGCTATTTATGCAGTTAATAAAGAAAGAAGAACTATGGGCATAGGGAGAGGAATAAAAAGAACTCTTTAAAAAGGTTAAGGAGTTATTTACCTAGGAGCCAGTTCTAAAGATCTATTAACTAGAACTAGAAATGGTTATAGAAACGGATATATTAGATTATATACTAGGGGCGTACTTTATATAGAAATATTAAAATAGATAACACCTAGTGGTATACTATAGTCGGAAGATAATACTACTAAAGTTAAACTATAATATCTATAATAAGGAGTTATTAGGAATAGTTATAGCACTAAAGAAATAGAGAGCGTTCTTATAAGGCATAGAGAAACTATTTATAGTTAAGATGGATTATAAGAACCTAATAGGATTCCTAATAATAAAGGAACTTAACTAAAGATAGGTTAGATGGGCAGAAATGCTTATAGAATACTATTTTAAGATTTAGTATATTAAGGGTACAGATAATATAAGGGCAGATGCTTTAAGCTAAAAAGCTAAACTATAGAATAACAAGAAGCTATTAGGGGCTTTACTATAAAAAGATATAGATGGATTGATTAGGTATAATTATCTAAAGATTATAGTAACTTAGGAAGAACTAGAAAGGGTTTATAAGATACTAGAAAGCTTTTAGGTATAAAGAATTCTAGAAGTATAGCTAGAAGATCTATAGACGGATATATATAAGAACTAAGAAGTAAAGTATATCCTAAAAAGTATAGTAGAGTAGTTTATAGAAGACTTCTATAAGGGACTAACTTAAGGACATAATGGAGCTATAGGCTTAGTGTTAAGACTCTAGGA
>Ga0307515_10001450_pt1 | contig 53288 bp, 54 predicted proteins | sample 17_EM_MG_FD_194513 | JGI IMG/M metagenome (GOLD analysis project Ga0307515, IMG submission 194513) | Populus trichocarpa ectomycorrhiza microbial communities from riparian zone in the Pacific Northwest, United States - 17_EM | ecosystem: Host-associated > Plants > Roots > Unclassified | place...
GGTGCTCCCAGACGCTCACAGGTTTGTCGCTGGCGCTCCCAGGTGCTGTGCTGTGCAACGCGACCCGTCGCCTGGGCGACAGGCAGCGTGTAATTCTCCTTCAGAGGGTACGAGGTTCCGTCAGAGCCGTCAGAGCCGCCCGGAACACCCGGGTGTTTCAGACGGAAACCAGGGTTTTTGCTGATGCGCCACTCTGCGGGAGACTTGGTGCCCTATTATCACAGAAGTGGTTGTGACATAACCACAAGGCATTTCATCTAATCATATTTGTCTTTGTTACAGTCACAAGATTCACTACATCATAATATGGCATGCATTATTTAAGTCTCTCTATATAAATACATACGGTCAATCTGGCCACAGATGGTAGTCGAGCATAATCAGAGGAGCACCTGGTCAGGCCTATTGAGAACTTAGAGATGCACCACTTGGAGGCCGTTGTAGTGAAACAATGGAGCTAGAATGCAGAGAGCCCACCATCAACACTCCGCTGCAACACCCAAACAGAATTCATGACAAATACTGGTTCTGGTTCGAGGAGCATAGGAATTGGGTGAGACGATATGCTACTAACCAGCATTGAGGATCCATGCAATTGCGTGGATCAACGAAATCTCGGACTGATCGAGTGAGACCCAAAGTTGGGACAGATAGAGTGTGGATTCTCAATGTATGAGAAGATGAGATGGAAATGAGAGGATGTTGATGAACTCCAGGGTCAGCGAATTATATACTCCCTGTCACTCTGTCCACCCCCGATACCCCTGTATCTCTTAACACCCGCCGTTGATCCCTACAGATGCTCTTGGAGGCCGTGATCGAGGGTGTTTGGAGTTGCACTAGCAGACTGAGATCGAGTGAAATCAGAGATGCACATGGAGGCCGGGATTGAGCGAGTTTGGGGATGCAGTTGGAGACCGAGATGGAGTGAACTCTGAGATGCATTTGGAGGCCGTGATTGAGCAAGTTTGGAGATGCCCTTGGAGGCCGAGATCAAGTCAACTCAGAGATACACTTCGAAGCCATAATTGAGCATCTTGGGAGATACACTTGGAGACCATGATTGATCAAGATTGGAGGAGTACGTGGAGGTGATTGATCTGAAGAAGGTCAATCTGGACGCAGTCAATCTGGAGGCAGCGAATCTGGAGGCGGTCAATCTGGAGGCGGTAGTTTGGGCGTCATGTGCGATGGAAACTGAGACTCTATTCATTGGTTAACTCATAATTGTGGGAATGTACAGAATTGAGTACAACAAGGTCCGCTGCCAGGGTAGCTGGGAGCGGGAGAAAGTTGATCTTGGGATGATTCACTATACCTGGTGTATCCAGTATTGAATGTATGCTGTACTCAGTCTATGCTGTACTCGGTGTATGCTTCAACTCGGTGTATGCTGTACTTGGTGTTGACTCTTGATCATTGCATGCAGATATAGAGATGGATGACTTAACTTTGTGTTCTTAGGTGATGGTAGAGTTGAGGACAAGAAAGAGAGAGATGAGAGGAGACGGGGAAAAATATCATTAGAAACTGGGACTTGGGACAAATTCTTGTGGAAGTCAATTTCCCGTCCCCGATAAGGCAGGTACGAGTCCTGATCTGGCGTGTAATATACCACGTACGAGTTCTTCCCAACCCAATTAAGCAAATTGTACCTCTGATTTCTCATATCTGCTCATATCCTCTACTCCATTCTCATCTTCAACCTCTCTCTCTATATTTCACGTCCACAACTCAACCATCATCACAGAACACAAAGTTAAGTCGTCCCTCTCTATCTCTCCAGGCCGTGATCATGAGTTGACACCGAGTACAGCATACACTGAGCACAGCATACACCAAGTACAAGCATACACAGAGTACAGCATGCACCGAGTGCAGCATACACCGAGTACAGCATCCACCCATTATTGTTTCTCTTCCCGTCATTCTCATGATTAGGAATTGACCCCTGAATGTATCATCAGCTTCCTGTGGACCTCACTACACGATCGACCGCCATCAGCCAGCTCTCCATGAGAGCTCAAAGGTACAGTCACATTGTCACATTCCCACGGTTGCGAGTTAACTAACTGATGAATAGAGTGTCAGCACCCGGCGCGCCATCTATCCGCAGCCTCTAAGTACCGGTCCAATCTGGCTCAATCACAGCCTCCAAGTGCATCTCCAACCTCGCTCAATCACCGCCTCCCAGTGTAACTCCAAACCAGCTCCATTACGGCCTCCATGTTTGCACGATCATGACCTCCCAGTGCATATCCACCCTTGCTTGATTGCGGGCTCCAAGTTCGCACAATCATGGCCTCCAAGTGCATCTCCAAACTCGCTTGATTACGCCCTCCAAGTTAGCACAATCATGGCCTCCAACTGCATATCTCCAAACTCACTCAATCATGGCCTCCAAGTGCATCCTCAAACGAGGTCGATCACAGTCTTCAAGTGTATCTCCCAATCTGCTCGATCACGGCTTCGGAATGTATCTCCAAACCCGCTGGATATCGGCTTCAGAGTCTATCTCCTAGTTCACTCGATTGTCATTTTCAGGCCCACCTCGAATTACTCTCAAGCACCGCCTGCACCCAGTCCAGATATACCATGTGTACATGGGTAGCTATATAGAGACATAGATAATTGGTACATAGATACATAGATGAGCATACAAACTGAATACATGAGTTTTAACAATCATTGAATGATAAGTAATAGCTATGATTTCCAGGCGCACCAGCAGTGTTCCCAAAGAAGATGTTGTTGTTCCCAGACTGTTCTACTGTGAGTCAAGGTGCTTCCGGACATCTCGCCGGCTCTCCCAAGTCCACTCAGGTGCACCCGAAGTTCTCTCCGGCGCTCTGAGGTGTTCCCAAACTTATCACAATCACTCCCACGGTACTCCTGTACCACTCATCAGACATCTCAGTTACTCCGAAGGCCGGCCAGAATGCGTTCCTAAGGTATGAAACTCTCCTGAAATCGATGCATCTAAGTTTATACTCCACATCCTCTCAGACACTCCTGGAGGCTCCCAGTGACTACGATACATCTTGCTGATGTTGCACCTTGCCTAATCCAAGTGCTGTGCAATGACATTAACCCACTATGAAAGTATTGGCTACCATTCTAGGCAAATCTTTTTGCGACAACAGTTCTGCTATCTCCTAATGAAATGACCCTCAACGGAGGGTAAATGATTTTTCGTCATGAAACTTGAATAATCCAAAGGATCTGCATTGACATTAACCGATAATCGAAATATTGGCTGCCTCTATGCGCAAAAATAATACTGACAATGTTGCTACCACCTGCTAAGAATGAGCATCACAAGAGTGTTAACGATGATTGGTCTTGCATATTGGATAATCAAACGGGTGTGCAACACCATTAACACAAAATCAAAGGATTGGCCGCCTTTTTGGGAAAAAATGCTAGTAATGAGATCGCTACCGCCTCCTCATAATTAGAGTCAGCCCAGCCTCAAAAGTTGTTGTGGGGCTCAGTGAGCTGCACAGCGATGAACTGCCTTGCATCATTCCTAAATTGAGTTTTTAACGGTTAGTCTTCGCAATATTTCGTTGTATACAACTTCACCACTATGCATTTAATGTCTCACAGCTCTTACTTTTTGTGGCTTGTAACTCTACAGGCAATACTTCAGAACCAGCATTCAACTCGACAATAAATGCCTTTTGACAGTCACACAACTCGAATTACCCAGCTTTCAAATTTGCACCACCATGTCAGATTCAGAATCTTTAAATACATTGTTGCTCGAGGTTATGATATCCTCCAAAATGTACCTGCGTTGATTTGTTATCTCAGCAACCTTACATTTCAATTCATATTTGATACTTAATGGACTGCTATGAATGTGGGCTCGAAGGGTGGCATTGTTTGGACCAAATCTTGAAATTCACCTTGGTGGTGTTTCGATTTGGACTGCAGAATTGAGTAGACTGGCAGCCCTCGCATCATATGTATTGGTTCTCATCAAGTTCTTCACCATCCACCAGAGCATGGGACCAGCTCAATAGGGAAACACTTGCTGGCAAAAGTGCACATCACAGAGTTGAACGAATTAACTGAATCATAAGTTCCCAATCTGACCAGCATAACGGTCGATGAAACAACATAGGCCCTACAGAACCGACAAGGATGTCGAGGAATCGCAATTGTAAATTCGGAAAGAACATTCAGATTCAACATTCAGGTCCTATCAAGATTAATACAATTGACAGGCAAAACACTTCAATCTTGACGCTAAGGACTCTGCAACTGCCAAATCTCAAAAAGAAACCTCGAAATACTCCCTCAGGATAGGATTCCTTTCGGCTAATATTCTTTGCAACAATGTATCCAACTTAGTGCTACAACGGTCCAATAATGCATTACAAACTGAGACGGCACTTCTGTCCGCCTGCACCCTTCACACCATTTGCCAGAGGGAATACACACTGACAGTGGATGCAATTAATATGCCATTGACGTCAAGAAATTCAGTTAGCATAGCTTTACATGGGTGTACATCAACAAATAAATTAGCCACAATGTTGGTGATTTCTTACAATATGGATAAGAACTGGGCATTGCAAGAAGTACAACTCGCAGTTAATGTGATTGATAGCCTGTTCATTTCCCATTTCGCAACCTAATTACAGGTGATAGGTCAAGGGTCAACCTACTGGCGCAAGGCGGGCGATGAATTTGATGGAAGTTCTTGATCGTTTTGTGGTGAGCGACAGCCGTTCAGTTGGAATGACGACTGAACACGCTTTCTCAAATTAGTCAATGAATCAGGAACATCAATCAATCCTCGAGGCCTCCGGAATCTTGTTTTCTGGATTGAGGATCCACATACCATGCATGGCGCACGTCATACAGCTGGCTTTAGGTGCATTCATGAGTAGTCTCGGTGTAAGAGGCCGCACCAAGTCTTCGGAAACCCATGAGCGCAATCCGCAATCTAGAGAGTATGAAAGCACAGACATCGTGAAGGGTCAAAGACTGTGAACAGTGGGCAATGCTAGAATCAACAAGGTGTCGGCCATGAGTCCAGGTTTAGCAAAGAAAATTGAGAATGTACATATTTCAAGAAGATTTGAAAGACCTGGAACTGGCCGTCATATAGCAGTGAATGCTAGCTGTATTGATTCCGCTGACACCTGGTCATCAAAACGAATTCATTGACTGTTGGACAGCGAAAGTGCCCATTGCAGTACTACCTTGTATGGATGTGAAGAGACGGTGGAATTCGACGTTGGAGTTGCTTGAGCGAGCCTACCAATCAAGACAATTCACCCACATGTGGCTCAAGAAACTACAATACAATAATTACCGGCCACTTTTCACAACCCATGATGAGTGGACCATCGTCATTTAAGTCATGGAAGTTTTGATGCCATTCCGACACTGGACCCTGTGGATGTCAAAATGGCATATGGTTACTCTGCATCATGTTATCACAGTCTACAATGACATGTTTTATCATATAGATGGTGTTATGCAAGCTTTAGCTAGAAACAATACTCAATGGAAGGAAGAGTTAAACTTCACTGTGAAGGTTGCGTGACAGAAGGTGTCCATATATTACGCTGAAGTTTCTCCAACGACTGGTATGCGTGTCATTTCAGCACATATGCTTGCTCCTCTCCAGACATTGCGATCACTTAGGAAATGGGACAAAGGAACCGATATTAATCCTGAGCCTGAGACATCTTATACCTCCCAATACTAGGAGGTGTTTGTGAACTAGGTGGAGAACAAATACTGTGCCAAACGTAGACGATTGTCTGTCATTCAACCAAAGAATGATCTGAGCAACAATCTCTTCCCTTCTGCAATGGCTTCTGGATGTAGTCAATCATCTTTTGATCCATATGATTTGTCCAGCAATGATGAAGAATACTTAAAGCTTGACACTGTGGCTGAATGGACAGCCGGAAGAAGCGATCATGCAGCACGGGTATTCACAGCCGCAAGGCTCCACTTGAATTCACTGTCTGATGCACCAAAGAAGTGGGGGCAAGTTAATCCAAATTTCAATGATTACCACTCTGACCCAATTAAGATTAGCAGTACACTTTGGTTACCAGATATCACCGACTGGTGGCACCAACAAGAGGAAATGCACTCAAAGTATCCCGATCTCTCTAATGTGGCATGCGATATATGCTCTATCATATCACATGGTGTCAGAGTGGAGGCCAGATGTTCCCTTGGGCAAGTCCGTATCAGCTGCAGCCAGTTAAACACTCCAGGCAAGACCCTTCGGAAGGAGGTTGTAGTTCGGCAGTTTGCTGGAGCCAATAACAGGATATTTGCAGGCAGTTACACCGCACCGGATAGTATGGAACGTAAAAACGAGTTGGAATTGAAGAGACAGGTGGAGGAATGAAAATTGCACAGAGTTGCCAAGGTCCATGCCTCTTCGGAGATGTGTCAGGGCAGTCAAAACCTATGTCCTACACCGAAGGAATCTCCCTCCCACAACAAACATATGGCATCCATAGGGTACATTTCTAATACTGAAGAGATCGTCAAAGCATCCTGGCAAAACTTTCAACATGATGGTTCGGCTGCATTTACACTGTCAGAAAGATCGCCTTTGCCACCAGCTTTGTCAGCAAAGGACATCCCTGGAGGACAAACTCAGGCATTGAATGTCTGCCGAATCAGCAGAACCAACCGTCATCAAGCTGAATGAGATGCGGATAGTGCACCTGAAAGCATTTCTGACTCCGAAAATTGGCTTAACTGGAATAGTGATCTGGATCATCCAAATGTGAGTGATGACAACTGGGAGGAAGACGATGAAACAATTGTTAACTGAGACAATGGTATCGAATGTCAAGGAAGCCCGGAGCGCCAGGATGTGAGTGTCTTACCAAATTTTCCCGGATTGATTTGGCCAACAGGGAGGTCAATGAAAAAGGCCTAAAAGGGGTTGATCATGATCACTGCAATGGAAACCAGGAGGAGTAAGGGAAAGAAGAAAATGTAGGACAGAATGGGTCAATATGTTTTCACCCGGTTTTATATGTTGGTTGACCAGGAATGTCACTTTGAGGAATATTATGGGAGAATAGTGAGCAGTTGCATGCAAATATTGATTCATAAACAGAAGTATAGTGGGCGAAATGAATCATTCAGAAAGATATATAAGTTGTACTAGAATGAGAGCAATGTGTGCAAGAAAATCACTGGGCTCAGCTTTGCCCAAGGAATGAGTCTAAATAAGTCAGAAAGGCATCCAAAAGGTTCGAATAATTATCAATGCAATTATCGATCGCAGCAGATTTTGACTAGACAATTCATTCCAATGAGTGTCAACAGAGCATCAACAATTTGATGTCTTGTGAGTAAGTTAATTGCAAACTGAATTGGTTGCTGTTATGCGTAACCAACGTCTGGGCTGCCTGTATTGGGAACACCGCAAGCGACATAGTCACTGGCTTATTATGAAAATGAGCGTCAAAGGACCCTGAATGATTTTTGGCTTTGCATCATGGGTTATTTAAGCCATGATTTGTGGCAGTATTTCATATACCATATATTGGCGGCCATTTCAGTCAAAACAGTCCGAGATATCTTTCTTACGACATCATAACAATGATCAGCAACGGAGTGTTCTCGATATTTGGTATTTTGAGTCCGGTATTTAAACATTCATCTGGTAGTGGTAATACATAATGAAAGTGATTGAAGCCTTTATAGGCAGAAGAGAACGCGACATAGTCACTGCCCCATTCTGGACATGAGCGTCAACCGAGCGTCGATGATTTTAGGCTTTGAGTCTTGGGTCTATATGTGCCGATTGGTTGGAGACATCCATACGCGTGGTATTTGCCGGCTTTAGCCGCAAAACAACAGTGGCACACTACCTGACCCATCCTGAAAATGAGAGTCAACGGAGCGTGAACAATTTTTGGTCTTCCATCTTGGGTAATCTAAGTGTCGCTTTGTGGCAATAATTCATATACCATGTAATGGCAGCCTATTCAGGCAAAACAGTGGATGATATCGTGGTTACTCGATCATGAACATGAGCGTCAACAGAGTGTGAACAATTTTTGATCTTGCCAATTGGGTAATCATGGCATCGTTCAAAGGTTTGAGGTCATAACAGAACTATAGACCGCCTTTATAGTCATAAAAACAATTTATTATAGGAAAAACATGGATTCAAAAATAATCGATATCACAAACTGCAAAACATGCAAAAAGTGATCACCGGATGTTGAATAAGCAATTTTGACCAGATACTATTAACTAACAGCCAAAGCAAGAGCATTATATGAATCTACAGATGGACCCACCAGACAACCGGCTGAGAACCATCCCAATCGACATGGGTTGGGAGAGCACCGTTGAATTGTACCTGAATTCAAGGTGCCAGGCTATCGACGACCTGGACACCTGATTTGGCAACAGTTCAGTTCCGACCCAGACCCGAACCAAAAGCGATTGTCCGGAATTGTTTGTAACAATTATTGTTCAGATGAAATGTAATAAGCCATTTAGAGTGGGGAATTTTGTAACACACAATCGCAGATACATTTGATTGATGGACATATCTATGAAGTTGAAGAATGATATATATGGACCATTAAAATCAATGTAACTCAGGCAGAATACAAAGTATTGCCTACCAACACTACCAGTGTTTTAGAATATTCATCCAATTATCATTATCAGGATCGTTGCTTAGCACAAACAGAATAATCCAGAGAGGGTGATAGTGCAAAATGCAGCTGATGACCCGGAATGCGAAATCGTGATGATCATTGCTGGCTGTCCAATCGATGATCACATTATGAAGGTTATGTTGTCAGTATTATGGGAAGTGTATTTACACGATGAGATAACATGGAACGCATGTAACCTTGATGAGAAGAATGCGGAGGAAGTCATGAAAAAATAAGATCAGGAAAACACCATGATGGAATGTGATAAGCAAAGTGGACAAATGAAGATAGGATGACTATTTTATTTGTCAAAAAAAAAAAGTCTTTTAATATATTTTGCTTCAGTATCCATTGCTTAGCGAGTGGTATATATGGTGTTGTTCACCTTTACAAGACCCAAGAATCATTCGGTTACCAATCATATACATGGAGATGGTGTGAGGGGTCCTCCGTTGGTAGAAGTAATTATTCTTAGTTGTTTACAAAGGACATACTTTGGAAGTTACCTGTCAACAGATGCTTAACACCTATTCATGACATCACTATATTGCCCAGTCCAGTAATCTTTATCAGTATTTCACTTCAGCCACATGTTGATTGATTAATGTCAATACTGGCGGCTGCTAGCTAATTCAAATATGTTAATACAATTATGCTCCCTTAGCTGGGATGTTTATAATAACAAATACCAGTGGTGCACATAAATATCAACCACACCAACGATATCTTATCAGGTAGGAAAATACATTGTTAAGTCGTTACAATGCAAAACCATGTGTGCAGCGGAGGTCATTTACTGCAAGTAAGCAGGAACTAAGAGCCTATCTCCTCAGGATTGGGATCACCTCTCAGCACTCCTCTGAAATCACGCACTGAAAACCTAAGCAATCAACGGTTGGCTGGATTCAAGACATTGGCTGAACATAGTAGGCTACAACTAAATCTAGTCATGGAGTAGAGCAAGTTTCCATCACAAAGATTCTTGCACATTTCAATCTGCATTGGTGAAGTTTCTGTCAGTTACAAATTAAATCTCTGATGCTATCGCCAACAACTCTAGTTAACGATGAGGCAAGGATGTAAATCAGACCAAGCACTGTTATGTTGCATGCTGGGCATCAGTCCAACTACTGAACAAACCAGAGCTAGATGTAAAAGTTGAAGATATGATCTGTTATTTTTGTGTATTTGATCTGTTGCAGAGATTGGCCCTAATTAGAAGTATAATACTTTAAAGCTTCTCATGCATGAACAAAATAACCTATAGTGAACTCATGGCTATGACAACAAGCAATATTCAAAAATGGGATATTATCTCAGTAACAAGCTATTAAGAACAGTTGGTATCATATTGAGAACATCTTATGGCATCACATTCTGGGTACTGAACTAACAAGTGATTACATCCTTCCAGCAATGAGAAGAATGAAGCTCTAGCAGCAAACAGTCAGAACCTGCCAGTGAAAGCAGAAACAGCAATATTCTTGAGTTTTTATAATACCTTCAATATTGATACATACTGTAACGTGTTTTGGGATTAATGATATTTCCCATGCCTCTTGATCATCTCTATTTTCAGAAATAAAGTACATGTCTATGTTTGCACATGTGCCAAGTTCTTAGATCACTTTTGCAAACATCAGTAGTTGTTGGTAGGGCAATATCTCAGGTGAATGTCATCACTATTGCAAATTCAGTCTACATGGGTGAATTTTTGGGAGTCAGGTCTGGTTGAAGTAAATGATATTCCCGAGGATGAAACAGTGTCTTATTTCAATGACAAGAATAAGTCTATATCCAATCCCAGAATTGAGAAAGTGGACCAGTTGCCATCAAATGGTATATATAATACCAGATCATGCCAACCACAAGGTCACAAACCGATAGTACAACATGAGGAAGTGTAGAAGCTGGCACAGAATCAACAAATAAATTGGCAAAGGATCAAGAACTTCCTGTATGAAGGTCTCCTGATTCAGGATGAGCTCATTATTAGGGAAGAAATGATTTACATATCGGGTGTGCAGACATAGCATCTGCAAAATTGTCCAGGAAGATGTGAATCCATTTGGGTGCAAAGATATAGTATCTGCGATTGAATCTGATATGGCATAGACACTTGGCAAATCATGTTTGGTAGCGCAGACATAGTATCTGTAATTGTATCAAACGAGAAACGGACCCCGAACCAATTAGAATTGGGAGTATAGATTCATTATCTGTGATTGGGTTTGATAAGACAGGGACCTATCAGTATTGAAATCACCTAGTGGCAATTAATGATCCAGGGCTGTGTAATTGTATTTTTCCTTAAATACAAAACACCCTTCAAATACCACCCAGATTACCCTTATTTTAATTCCATACCTGCAATTCAACAAACAGTATTGAAAACAGCATTCAGTCACACTGTCCAAGCCATTGGAAATTATTACCATTATTGTAAATGATGAAACCCAGTTTGATAGGTGCTACAGGTTTGTTAACTTGCCGACATCCCTTGTTTGGAATATAACATCATTCGATCAGTCGAAACTGATCTTACACCAGCCCAACAATTCAAAGGTATCATTGGGGTAGGCAATTTTATAGTTGAAAGTTAGGATTATTAGTTTGTGGTTGTCAATGTTAACTAGAGCTTGATTCTTGAGAAAGACAAGGACAAATATGCAAGATAGTATTGAATAGGTGGCTGTACTCAAATCAATGCATAGTGTATTAGTTATTGGGATATAAACATCCTGTAACAGGAATATCTTCTCTTTGAAATATACAACACATCTGGAAAGTCGAATAATGGTAAGGTACGAAGTGAGCATGCATAGCTTTCCTTTTAGACATTGCAATGCGATCGGTATCATCAATACTGTGCACAATGACAATTATTTCCAGTATACAGATTACTTATTCACATTAACAATTTATTATTCCCAAACAGTTATATTTATACTTTGCATCCTCTGCCCATATTTTCTGTGTGTGAAATTTTACCATTCTCTCCCACATGCTTCAGAAATCATTGCATAGCTTGTAAATGATTATTAGGTGGAATCATATCTTGATTGTAGCGTACACAAATACACATTTATTCAAAGCAAGAGTTGCTTCAAGTACAACTACTGAAATATTGAAATTTACAATCAGTTTAAGCAGATGTTCTAATACTGCTGTGTCACATCAGGAGTGGGGCTTTGAATTCCATTTGGCTACCAACCTAACGTTGTCAAACATTCACACACTATACACATGGCGAATTTTGTCAATTTCAATTGCTACCAACTTCATGCAAAATGTGCCAATGTGCTTCCATGACATCATTCAACCAATGTTGAATCAATTCAGTCAAATTGTCTCTGGAGATGTAAGTACTTTACATAATCAGTATTACTGACTTGGTTGCTAAGATTCAGGGTTTTCATCACTGACATCACACCTACTTGGCCGGCTTCCATACTATAGAAATCAGAAGAGTTCCCCTCTACCATGTTAGAAAACCCTCAGCTGGGTACAGAGTTCACCTACATGGTCATTCAAAAGGAATATCATTGGAGATAGCAGCACAATTGGTCCAGCTCAAGTAGCTTTTGAGATTGTGTAAGTTACCACTCTGTTACCTAAAACTGGTTCTACTGCAACTATAGTATTGTACTTGTGTAGAGCAAAATCATACTTTGCTCATCAGGGCCATTATTCAAAAGCTACTCAAAAATTATTCTCTAGTACATTAGCAAGATCTTTTTATCAAGATACATGAAAGTGAGATATGTTTATTCTTCTCTAGTTTATAGTTGATCTCGTGGCTTGTGTAGAAATTCCACAGTATCTCATCTAGTTGATGTCCATATCTAGTAAATTTACCCACAACAATTCATTAAAAGTGACATGAATTTTTGCAGTGTTATCTGATGCTGGAAATGAGACCAAAACAGTTAATGCAGACTCTGGCTCTGAAATACATATAACCAGAACAGCTCAGATTGCAATTAGATATTATCAATAGTATCATCCAAACCAACTGTTGACTCACTTCAATCTACAATACAATTCTAACAAGTACAATAAATACATGGCAAATCTACCAAAGATGAGAACTAAACCACAAACAAATCTGCCCAAAAACTGTATATTCTGCACGTAAGCATCGAAACCAAACATAGAAGAAAAGTACACACAAACTCACAATGAACCGAATACAAAGTCCAGAAAGAATCAAACATATATCATTTTCTGTATATTTATACACATGTGTTGTGGTCAATGTAAATTTTTATATTTCTGCTACAGAAGCTTGGGCTTGCAAAACATTGTTGGGTATTTGTAAATAGTAGTCGCATTGGAATATCTGACTAACTTATAACTTTTCCATTCTGGCTCTGGATGCTTCCACAAATTGCTCACCATCCTGCTCTTCCCCACACCAATTATATTGTTGCACTCATTCCTTATCTCAAGCAATTTGGTTCCTGCTATCACTTGGCTGGGTATCACATTCAGTATATCATCTAGATTTAGACTGCAATTGTGGTACAACTATATCAGTATATGGCCATTTATGGAAATGCATGACATGATGCAGTTACACACATGGATATTGTAATAAAATACAGTAGTTGATAACTAAGTCTATTGGTGGTGAACTCGGAGAGATTGTGAGTCATATGTGCAAGGTTGTGTCGAGCATACCCTGGACACATCATGTACCACTTGCAGGAAACCTGATGATTACTGCTGTTACATCATCCCCCCCTTTAGACGCTGACTCCCAGTGCTGCCACATACATGTACAACAGGAGAAAGCAACCACAGAATGAAACAAAAACCAAATCTGTATGCCTCCATATTACTTAGTAAGTCCCACAACCATTTAGTTTCCTATAAGCAGCCTCATTACAGATTCTGTATCTAGGGAAACTCCACCTCCAGTGGTAGGTGGTAAAAACCAATGCCAACACCATTTGTCCTGGCTCAGGATTTATAACAACACAAGAAGAATGTACAAATACCACACTCCAAAGTGTCGAATCCCACTCTGCCAAGCCAATTTACTACCATTGCATATTTTCATGCTCTTATTGAAACCCATTGACAGGTTCCTACATACGCTCCAGCTGCTCTACAAGTCACCAGCTAGTGTATGTATAACTGACACCCACTTACAATATGAGATAATTGCACTCTTTGTAGCATCCCTAACAGTTGAGATTCCAGTTGATAACCCATTTGTCCAAGTCATTGATAATGATGAGCTGCAGTTCAGGCAGTATGTGGTCATTAGTAGCAGTGGTATAGCGGTTGAGCAAAGAGCAAAGAAAGATGATGTGTATCTGGATTATATGCAGACAGTCAAATTTGGAAGTGTTCTTCTTGACGGTCTTACTTACCATTTATGGTACTGTCAGTCTGTAATCAAACTCCTTACACCATCTTGTTTTTCAGAAGTGCCACTTTGATAGACAGACCTTAACTCAAACCACAAAAACAACTTCTCTGCCATTGTTGTATTTCATCTGATTGGCTTAAGTATTCTGCATGTGATTATGCAGAGCTTGATGAGTCTCATCTGAGCCAGTCAAATAACAGTCTGCTTCGATGATTGAATTCATGCCACACAGTACCTTCAGAGACCTACACTACATCATGCCATGGTGGTCGTAAGTCACACAGAATGTAGTCACACTCACAGACTCATATATCATAGTAGTGCTAGCTATGTTGGCGCATGGACATGTCCAGCCCAAATATCCCGGTTCAAATTTGCCAATACACAGAGACTCTGCTCCTTACATTGAATCTGGTGCTGTATTTGCATGTCTTCTTGCAGATGGAGGATTGTTGGGAGCTGATGCTCAGTACTCCTGTAAGTGCATACTTTGGTCTGGAATGAGCATACCCACTGGGTGCTGGGATCTGAAACTATGTTTTCTGTCACACCACATTTGAAAATGATAACTTCAAAGAAGAGCCTTGGCAACTGTGGTGAATCGATCTATTCCCAGTGTGGTAAATAGATTGCCACCTGCATTTGCCTCATTATCACAATGCAAATTCCAGTGTGGCTAGATTCTATTTACCACAGCAAGTCAGGTATGAAGTCCTTTGTGACACCTTCCCAATGCCGGGATGGAGTCAACTTTGGGATCGAGATCAGATAGCTGGCGTTCCGATGTGCATTACTTATCTAGTACGTCTTGCAACAGCTGACATACTTACCTACATCCGAGTCAATTGCTGGCCAGTATAAATTCCTAGCTACCCACCCTGTAGTCATGAGAGTTCCAAAGTAGCCAGAGCAAGAATTGTCCTAGAATAGACCGATTAGGATTGCACATACACAGCCATTTGCAGAGATGTATATCCTCCCTGCACAAATGAGAGCCCTGATGATGACATTCGAGTCACTCTCCATTCCTGCAATATCTGTGTCTACTACAATTGGCAATTTGAGTAGCGACCAAGTGATAGTATTGACCACGAATGATTCAGAAGTGTGAGTCAGTATGAGTGCTGGCATGAGATTGTTGTATGCTTCCACCGAAATGGTTTGAAATAGATGTCGCACAGGCAATTTATAGCTGATGTTTTAGTAAGGCCATCTGTAGGAACTATCCAATGGGTTCTTGTTGGGTTTTGGGTACTTGACAATCAAGTTGTAAGCCTGGAGAGTGTCTGACTACCAGGTTAGTCTTTGTGATAGTGCTGTGGATTTTTGATTGCATTGGAGATTGATCAATTTGCACTGAGTTCGGACCTTCCAATTAGTGCCCTTGAGATAATTCCCTCAGTGTTTCAGTGTTTCCACAATGGCCAACTATTCCCAATTATACATGTGATATTGATGTTCTTCTGGAGGGTTCTCTCTGGAATAACGATTGACCAGCCTGAGAACCAGAAAACAATATTCCCATTGAGAATACCTGCAATTGCGAATCTGCTCATGGCCATTTAGAGAATCATGGGCTTAGCTGGATGGAACAACTGGAGCATTGATGTCTTTCTACAGGTCTATTGAACTCACTAGAATGCCGACTCCATATTCCAAGTACAATCCCATTAGGATGAACCTTCCCATTTGATATCATAAGACAACTCTAATATTAGGAGTAATTTTGTCAGAGGAAGAGTCACCTTGGCATATTTCAGGATGAATTATCTGTAGAAGTTCATCAACCTGAGATTTACATAATGATCTCTAACAGATTTCAGTCTTGACAAGTGCTTGATTGTCCAGACCTGGTCAGATTCCAAGCTAACTCCATCAGGAGTGAAAACATACCACAGCATACTGACTTTCAAGACTCTAAATTAACACTTCTCAGCTTTAAAATAGAGGCCAAATTCCACTAGTCACTACAGCACATGGCACACACAGTCCTCATGCTTCTTCTCCTGCACTGAATGTGTGAATATGTTGTCATTGTAGTATACAGTAAAGTTACCCATGTATGGCGGTAGGCAATCATGGAGCTAAGACTGAATACTAGTCAGGGTATTGTTCAGACTGCCTGGAAAAACCTGGAATGGGAAGTAGCCATAACACTTTCAAACAGCCATCCTGTATTCTTTGCCCTCCTTGATTACGATTAACTTATTGGCACTGCAAACATCCAGTACACTACATGCTGTGGCCAAGCATGCATGGTCCAGCCAGTTAGAGCCTAATTGCAGGGAATACCAATTATTTGAAGTCACCAGACTGAGCACATGGTAAATAATACACAGCCTGATTCCTCAACATGAGGAATCAGGCCAGGGATTGAATCCCTCTCCATTACAAAGTGGATCTGCCCCACAGCTGGTGATGACGACCACCAGATCATCCTGTTGGCTAGGTTCACCTTACGAGTGACATTGAATATTACAACCTAGATCTCTGATTGAGTATAAATCTGCCCATGTTTCAAATTGTGGCTAGGGTGCAAGTCTATAGCATGGTGCATTCCTCAATACAGGTTGAGTGTCTCAGTCTTGGCTGTGCTGAAACGCTTCATGAACTCTCTCTATGTAGCCAAATTCAGCACTCTATTTTGTATAGGTACCATCTTCATGGTTGTGCAAGCATCATCTGAAAACATTTATTCTGAATATGTGCTTGATCTACAGCAGTAGAGGCAAATGCTGATGTCCAGATTCGACACAGTGCGCAAAAACATGGCCAAGCCCCTTGGTACATTATTACCATTCTGCCTTGGCATGGTAGTAACAGTGATTGAATATCCTCATGTGGCAGGAGTTCTGCCAGCACTGCTGCCACTGCTCCCAGGTTACCCATTAAACATTTGGAGTATATCTCATTCACCAGAACCAATGTCTTCGATGGTTGTTCCCAGTGGTGCTGTACATTCTCACACTCTTGAAAAGACTGTGGTAATAAGCTGCCTGCCAGCCAGTAAATGATTATAGGCACAGGCTCCAAGTATTGGAATATGCAGATCACTACATCCTCCTTCAGAACACACCTTCCCCCAGCATTTGACGCAGGTATAGTTCCGGGGTAAACCTCATGGTCTACATGTTCCACTGCCATCTCTGGTGCTCCACTTGCAGTTTACCAAGCCAAATGTTGACCACATTGCCAATCAATAACAATTTTCTTGGACTGGAACAATGGCATTCTCAAAACAAAGTCATTAGTCTGCAAGATGTCATTCATCACCTCCGATTCCAGAACTGCTGATAACTGCTTGATATATTCAACAATGAACAACATTTTCCATTATCACTTGTACATGTCATGACCTGGCCAGTAAGGCTCAGAGTCATGATTAGTGTTAGCAACGGATCCGGACCGTCACTTCGGGTCCAGGTCTGGGTTCAACCCAAACCTTTGCCAAATTGACGGTCCGGGTTGTCAATAAACCCAAACTGTCAACTCAGGTATGGTTCGATGGTAAATTCCCAACCCGTCTGAATCCAGAGGGTTATCAGTGGGTCGCCCAGCGGGTCCATTCATAGATTCAATTAAGGCTCTTGCTTTTGGGGTATGTGAATAGTCTCTAATCAAAATCGCATTTTCAACACCCAAGGATATGTTTTTGCATGCTTTGCAGCTTGCAATATCGATTGATTTGGAATCGGTATTTTACCTTTGATACGTTGTGTCTTTGCCTATCACAGCGGTCAATAATTCCGTTATGAACGCAGAGATCAGTGCAATGCCTTGATTACCACATATTCATCAACTGAAACTGTTGACGCTCCATTGACGCTCATTTTCAGGACGCGGCAGGGAGAATGTCGCTGTTGTTCTTGCCAGTAGAAACTGCCGATATGTGATGACTGGATGTCTGAAACCAATCGGAAAAGAAAGTACCCAAAATTTGAAGCTAAAAATACTTGACATTCCGTTGACGCTCATTCTCAGGACGCGGCAGCGAGCATGTCGCTGTAGTTTTTCCCAGTAAAGGCAGCCAATATCTGATAAATGGAGGTCTACAACCAATGGGAACATAAATTACCCAAGATGCGAAGCTAAAAATCGTTGACGCTCCACTGAGACTCATTCTCAGGCTGTTGCAGGGAGCATGGCGCTGTGATTTTTCCCAGTGGAGGCCGCCAATATGTGATAAATGGATGTCTGCAACCAATCGGAACATAGATTACCCAAGATGCGCAGTTAATCATTGCTGATCCTCCGTTGACAATCTTTCTCAGGATGTGGCAGGGAGCGTGTCGCTGTCTCTCCTGCCTATAAAGGCTGCCAACATATCGGTTATTCATCACAGCGACTAAATTGTCGTTTAATTACCGTACTTACAAAACCGCAAATCGCTGATGCTCCGTTGACGCTGATTTCAATGTATTGTCCATTCAACATCTGCTGCCACCAATAATAGTTTTCATCATGGTTTGAACTTATTGGTAGGCTGTCTACCAAATTGAGACTTGGCCTTGTGACAAAGCCGAGCGCAGTAACATTCTTGCACTGTTCGCTCTCACACGACTAAAATTTATGTATCCTGCCAAAAGCTTCATTGCGCCTGCTATACATCTGTTTATCAACCGATATTGACAAGCTACTGCTCACCATTTGCCCATAATATCTCACTAACTGAAACTCTAGTTCAAGATACATAAAGAAGCTGGTGAAACATTGACGCATTCTGTCCTACTTGTCTTTCACTCCCTTATTCCACCTCGTTTCAATTGCATTGACTGTCATTAACACCTTTCCAGCCTATCTCTTTGTCTTCCGTGTAGGCCGAAATCAATCCGGCAACATTTGGCGTGGCGCTCACATCCCGCTCCTCTGGCCTGTCCGGATCCTCGATGCTATTGTCTTGCTCTATATCTGAGTCAAAGTCCGCCCCGCAATCGTCTTCGCTGTGATTTGGATTATCTATGTCCCCATTCCAGTTAAGCCAATCTTCAGTGTCCGAAATGCTTTCATGTGCGCTATCCTCATCACATTGGACTGGATGATGGTTGATTCTTCGGATTCGGCAGACATTCAATATTTGAGTTCGTCCTCCAGGGAGGTCCTTTGCAGACAAAGGTGGTGGCAACGGAGATGTTTCTGACAATTTGAATGCAGCTGCACCATCATGCAGAATGAGTGACGAGGATGCATGGACGATCTCTTCCCTGTCCGAAATGCATCCCACGGCAGACAACTGTGTGTTTTGAACGCGAGATTCCATTTCGGTAGCAGGTAGGTTTTGGCTGCCCTGCCACATCCTCAAAAAGTCGTGAACCTTGGACATTCTGTGCAATTTCCTTTACTCCGCCTCTTTCTTCATTTCTGTGTCGTTTTCTTTGTTCAATGTATCCAATTCTGGGTCAGCGCCTGCCACAATCCCGTTGTCGGCTCAAGCAAACTGCCTTAAAACGACTTGTACGCGAAGAGCCTCACCTGTGGTTTTTGACTGACTCCAGCCGATAACATCTCGGCCTAGGGATTAACTGGCCTCTACTCCGACACCATGTGGTATGATAGATAATATGTCGCGCGCCACATTAAGGAGATCGGCGTACTTGGAGTGCGTATTCTCCTGTCGACGCCACCAGTCGTTTATGTCCGGTAACCAATATGTACTGCTAATCTCCATTGGGTCGGAGAGGTAATCATTGAGATTTGGACTAATTTGCCCCCAGTTCTTTGGTGGTTCAGACGGCAAATTCAAATAGAGCCTGGCGGCGGTCAATAAGCGTGTTGCGCGATCGCGTTGTTGGGCTGTAATCTCAGCCACATTTTTAGCCGTTACATATTCGTCATCATCACTGGACACATCATATGGATCAAAGGATGATTGACAGGATTCTACAACCGTTCCGGAGAGGATAAGATTGCTCCGCGGTAAGCTTTCGTGTTGATTGACCTGCACACATCGATGTTTGGCACAGCATTCATTCTCCTCGTACTTCAGACAGGCCTGTTGGTATTGGGTAGTATAGGATGTCTCGTCCTCTGGATCAATATCCATTCCTTTGTCCCACTTTCTAAACGATCACAACTTCCGGAAAACATTGAGGATATGTGCAGAACTATGAAGCATGCCCGTCGATGGAGTCACTTCAGTGTAATATTTGGACAGCTTCTGTCGAGCTAACTTCACGGTGAAGAACATGTCTTCCTTCCATGGAGTCTTTTTCTTAGCCAAAGCTCGCATCACCCCATCGAGGTGATCGAAGATATGATTGTACACTGTGATAATGTGACGAAATGTGACTGTATGCCTCTTTGACATCCACACGGTCCAATAACGGAATGGCCTCAACACTTCCAGGACATACCTCACTATGGTCCATTCCTCATGAGTTGTAAAGAGTGGCCGGTAATCGCTACATTTTGGGTTCTTAACCCACTCGCGAGTGAATTCACCTGGTAGGAAGGCGCGCTCGAGCAAATCGAGGGTCGAGTTCCAACGGGCCTTGACATCCATAATCGGAAGTACGGCGATACGGACTATGGCTTTTTGACACCCAATGAACTTGTTTCGACGACCAGGTGTTAGCATAATCAATACACCAAGCATTCTCTGCTATATGAAGGTCAGTTTCAGCACTTTCAAAATATCTTGAAATACGTACTTTCTCAATTGTCTTTGCTAAACCTGGTTTCATGGCAGACACCTTATTGATTCTAGCGTTGCCCTTTTTTCAAAGCCTTTGACTCTTCCCAATGTCTACGCTTTCATTCTCTCCAAATTGCTGATCGCACTCATGGGCTTCCCAAGACTTTGTACTGCCTTAGACACCGAGCCTGCTCATGAATGCACCCAAAGCCAGCTGTATGACGTGCGCCATATAAGGTATGTGGTTCATCAAAGCAGGCCACTCAATTCCAGAGGCCTCAAGTGTTGATTGCTGTTCGCATGTCATCGGGTAATTTGAGGAGGCATTATCAGTCGTAATTCCAAGCAAACAGCCATCAGTAAGCTCAACACGATCAAGAACGTCATTCAACTTTACGGCTAGCCCTGCTCCAGTATGTTGGCCCTTGACCTATCACCCTTAATTGGCTTTCGAAACCTGACAAGAACACACGATCAACCTCATCGAACGCAAGTTGAACTTCACCCATTGCCCAATTTCGATTCATATAGTAAGCAATGACTGACGTTATGGCTAGTTTGTTGGTTCATGACCATCCATCCAAAGCTAAACTAACTTTATTTAATGACGGCATTTGCTTCTTGATTGCATCCACAGTCAGTGCCTATACGCTCCAGCAAATGTTGCTGAGGGTCGAAGCAGATGGCAGCACTAAGTCATTGCGTAACGCCTGATATGACCGTCGTAGCTCAAGATTTGATATAGCGTTCGATGGACAATGAGCCGAAACAAATCCTAACATGAGGTAGCAATTCCATGTGTGCTGGTGAAATTCGAAATTTTCAAAGTCCTTCGCTGCCAGTTTGGAATGTTTTGTCTGTCATTTCAGTTAATATGGATCAATGTGGATGTCAAATCTGATCTTGCTCTGCGAAATTACTATTGTGATTCCTCGACTTCCTTGCCTCTTGAGGATGGCCAAAGCTGTTTCATCGACCGTCGAATTAGTCAATGCGGTGACCTCTGGCTGTGTCAATTCGTTTAACTTTGCGATGTGAGCTTTTGCCAGGAAGTGTTTCCCCATTGAGTTAGTCCCATGTTCTGATGGACGGCAAAGAACTTGATGACAAACAATACATATGATGCCAGGGCTGCCGGTCTCCTCAATTCCGCAGTGTAAATAGAATCGCCACGAAGGCACATGTCGAGATTTCTTCCAAGCAATTGTCCACTTCGAGTCCACATTCATTGAAGCCCACCAAGCATCAAAAATGATTTGCAAAGTCAGGTCACTCGAATCACGAATAAAGACAAGTTCATTGTTGGAAGAGATCATAACCTCGGGCAATGAGGTATTCAAAGATTTTGAATCCGACATGGTGGGAGGAATTAGACAGCTGGGTATTCCGGCTCGAAAGACTGCTGAAAGTACCGATACAGCAAAACAGGCCAAGGGTTCTGAAATATTGACTCTACTGCTAAAAGTAAATAAAACAGACTGTAAGACATTGCATGCATATTTGTGAAGTTGTATACAAGGTTAGATTGCAAAGACTGACCGCATAAAGCTCGATTTAGGAACAGCACAATGCAGTTCATTGCTGTGTAGCGTTCTGAGCCTCCACAAAAACTGTTGACTCTCTGCAGGCGCTCAATTGTAGGAGGCGGACTCGATATCGTCACTAGCATTTTTGCCAATAAAGGCTGCAGATAGGTTCAGTGTGGGTTACCTACGTTCTATTCCCGTTCGATTGTCCACGATGCAAGATCAAACATAGTTGATGCTCTTTTGACGCTCATTTTGGGACATGGTATTAATCTTGTCGTAATCATTTTTGCCGAGAAACGCGGCGGTTAGTTCGATCATCGATTGAAGTAGTCTCATAGCCCCTCGATAATTGAATATGCAAGGCCTAAAATCGTTGATGCTCCGTTGACGCTCATTTGTAGGGCAAAGTGAAGAAGTCGGCGAACGCAATTTTGCCTAGAAAGGCGGCCTGTAGTTCGATTATGGATCAAAGTAATCTCATAGCCCCTTGATATTCCAAGATACAAGGCCTGAAATTGTTGACGCTCCATTGATGCTCATTTTTGTGGCATAGTGACCAAGTCATCGAAAGCATTTTTGCCTAGAAAGGCAGCCGATAATTCGATTATGGTTTAATGTCGTCACACAGCCCTCGCAATGTCCAAGATGCAAGGCCAGAAGTCGTTGACACTCCGTTGACGCTCATTTTCAGGACATAGTAGCGATGGTCTCGCAACCATTTTTGACTAGATGGGCGGGATATAGTTTGATTATGAATGAATGTTGCAGCGAAACCATCCAGAGTTTCGATGATGCAATGCCAATAATCATTGACGCACCGTTGACACTCGCCTTTGATCTCACCTTAGAGACATACTAACAGTCATTGGGTACTCTAAAATTGTACATGGAATCGATACAATCTTTTGTGGCAGCCAGTATACTGTGTCTATGTATCATCATTCAAATCCAAAATCTTCGAGACATCTCAGTTTCTGAGCCACCACCATACACGTCATTTGCATGATGAATGACATAAGTCCATCGCATTTCAGCGCTTTTGGCCGGCAACTTACCGCATAAAAATCCATGCACTAGTTTTAGACATTTATAGTGTGACATCCTCACCATTCCTTATCCAGCTCATTCTCCTCGATTTCCATGATGTACCATAAGTAATTTTCGAGTGTTTGACCATGTGCAGGAGGTCTGAGCAGAGAGTTATGTGGTTGGCTGAATGGATTAATGATGACTATCGGCTGTCATTCATCCGGGTTTGGAACATGCTTTGACCTCTCCTTCTATGAGTTGTATGACATCACTGACTTAAACTTTGATAGTGAATTTCGTCTTAAATTTAAGTTATGTTTTATCATTTGACCGTAACAGGCCACACCATATACAGTTTATTGTTCGTCAATCTACACGATTTGGCATTGAGTACATTTGAATGGCCCGTACAATCCTTGCACACACACTGACGAATAATCTTATCTCAAAATTTGGTCACTGTAATCCAGAAAGAGCTGGCACGTACCAAAGTATGTACAAATTGCTTTTACTCGCGATTCGTCGTCAAAAATACCCATTTGTCCATCTATTCCTCCGGTGACGCAGGAGACGTCACCATGTGTTAGTCTGAATCCGATTTCCATATGGTAATTAGCTTGCGACGCTATACCCTGGGGTAAAAGCTCACAGGTTGAACTGGCATCGCAATCTCCCTCTGTGACGAATCTGGCACCGCGTCGGGCATGAGAGATAATATGTGATTGTCTTCCTGAGGTTTCTCCAAACCCAACCTCATTTGACTACTTCCCTGTCGAGACGTCACTTGCGGCATTTGGGATTGTCCGGGGACGATATCAAGAACCTGCATAAGCTCTCCAAATGTTGTCGGTGATGGTGTGGCTGCTGTCGTGTCTGTTTGGGGCGTCACAACTGCCGGAATCTTCGATTCAGTCGTCCTGTACTTCATATCTCTCTCACGGAAGTAGTCGGCTGTGTCCCCCCATCCCGGATTCGTCAGTTCGTCAAGCCTCATCTGCTTCTGCCGAAAGCTCTCCATGCGGTGCTGTACTGTTTTCGAGATTGTTCCCATCACCCAGCCAGGTTCATCATCTTCGCTCAGCTTGCCTTGGTCTGTTTCTTTTTCATCATCATCCTCGTTTTCCCCCTCGTCCTCATCTTCGGACGGTGTGCAAGATCACTCACACTGTCTCCAATAGCATTCAACATCTCCTCAAATGTTGTTTCATGCTTTGTGGTTGTCGATCATTCCTTTTCAACATTCCTCATATGTTCCTGTCCTTGCATTATCGCTGTCTCTGCATCTTGAACTCGTTTTCTTGCCACTGCGGTCTCTCTATCCTCATAATCCTCGATCCATTTCTCTTTTTCTTCGTTGCTTAAAATGTGTGTTTCCCTCCATTTCTCCTCCGAAAGCTTCTTTTTGAATGGTAAGCTGCGCAATGCTCCCAACACTCGGACCCTTTCTGCCTCCAAGCCACTCATGCCTCGATTCGCTTGATGATCTCATCGTGTTGAGTGCTTTGTCGATCTGCCGTGATTGCCCGCCGGGAGTGGCAAAAGGGTCTTTTTTGGAGCATTGACCATTGTATCGTGTGTTGACCTTGTTGTTGGGCGAGATGTTGGATGTTGCACGATATGGACCACATGGAGGCAAGGTGAGTCTTTTATGTCAAGGTTGGTAGGTTTCATCAATCAGAACAAAGCAAAATCAGCGTTTTGACCGTCACTTCATTGGGAATGGTCATGCTAACCATACAATACGACTTGATGGTTAGCGTGTAATTCATGTGAGATCCCGGCGATGTCTTGAGACAAACATCACCAGACGTCCTTTCCGTTGAAGAATGTCCTTGTTATATCTATCAAACATGTGATATCAGCAGTCATTCATCATGATATATCCCTGCAACCAAAGAAACATCATCGGCCCGACTTACTGCAAATCGGGGGACCGTTGGAATCCCCTGCAGCTATACGCAGTGCAGCTATACGCAGCCAGATTCAACTTGAATTCAAGATGCAAGTTGGCTGTCACTCGTTGCATTTTGACTTGTAGCTGACTATATATTCTTCAGGACTTCCCACTTCTTTTCGTGATCATCTTCCTCACCATTCCACAACAACAGGTCATGGCTCCAGAAATACTTCAACCAGGTGTGATTGAAGCCGAATCCAGCCGAACAACAGGCGCTTCAAACAATGTGCCCCCTTGTGAGACACAACAGCAACGCAGACACCAGTTAGTTCACCATGATGCTGCAATTGTAGCCACCGAGTATATGACCCTGGACGCCCATTTAGAAATATTATGTAAAACAGGAAGCAACAAGAACAAGAAGCATCATGCGATCGGATGTGAGTCAATCCATATCGCTGTAGACGACGGTCAACTGACAGTTGAACGCACAGCTGGGGTACATACAGAGCTACGTGACCAATTCATCGCTCCCTGTAACAGGAAACCTCCATGGTCAACCAAGCAATTTGTCCGCACAGTCCACAAAATTGAACATCACCATGTTGTCAGTTCTGGGATTTTGACAGACAAATTCGGTGATTAATGTCCCCGGGAATGGACGAATCAGGCTTTAAAGACCTCGGGGGAGGCTACGGGGTCGTATATGGTTGAGGTAACAGCCGATTCCCACTCTACAAGCAGCAACTAATTTCTTGTAGGTTTTCAACATGTCAGCTACTATGGTAAGACAAGGTGGTCAGGTACAGCTTGAACAGTCTGACATGCATCTTGCCTTGAATATGGCCAAAATGGCTAAAGAAGGGTTTTCGCACGCCCCAATTGAGGAAACCCAACAACTACTCGAGAAACCACGCGCCGAAGTTCGAGAAGAGAAGACACGGGGTGTTGTGTTTCCCGGGCAAAACAAGGTGAAAGCTGCGAAGGAATAACACCCGGCAAGAGTTCGGGAAAATCAAACGGACGGCTGCCTTCCTTGCCAAAATGGCACAGCAAAGAATCCACAGACTCGCAAGAGGTGCAGAGGCGCGGGTGCACATCAACCACAACTGGCGCCACCGAGGCCCAGAATGCCACCTGCGCCACCTGATGACATTGAGAGAACTCAAAGCCCCACAACAGAAGGTGTGCCACCCGGATATGTGTATGTACATACTCCGCTTCCCTGTGCTCGATTATTCAATCTTGATTGGTATGCCAAGGATCGCATGCACGATAAAGATTTTATTCCAGATTTGCTGACAGATGAAGGTCCATCTACAGGTTAGTACACTATCAGCTGCGTGGTAATGCAGCGAACAGCCATTTTGTAGACGACAGCAGCCTTTTGAGTGAACATGACAGCGGTGACGAGAGTTGTTGGAAGGGAATGGGATTTTTGAGAATTATCATTATCTACAATTAGCGGACACTTTAAAGTATATTTTACAAGGTTTATTTATATGCATCATTAAAGAACAATGTAGTTAGAAAGGTAAATGTACATGAACAGCACAGAACGGCTGCCACATAATCATTATTGATATAGTATACCAAAGTGAATGGTTCCATATTGCAGTTACGCCCGTGGCAAAATGAGCGTCAACAGAGCATCAACGATTTTAGGTCCTGTAAGTCGTGTAACAAAAACGCGATTTGGTAGTGAATACACATAATGGAAGTGTTGCCACCCTTTATAGGCAAAAGAGGAAGCACCACGCTTCCTGCCCCATCTTGAAAATGATCGTCAAAGGAGCGTCAACGATTTTTGGTCCTGCAAGTTGGGTAATACAATCGTGATTTGGTAGTGAATACACATAATGGAAGTGTTGCCATCCTTTATAGGCAAAAGAGAAAGCGACACACTTCCTGCTCCATCATGAAAATGTGCGTCAACGGAGTGTCGACAATCTTGGGCCATAGATCATGGTTTATGGAAGCGCACTGTGGCTTTTAAAGTCCATATAGTCAGTTTTGGCCGTTTTTGTAGTCTAAAACGCTCGTGAACACTTTGTTACACCTTTGTAAATGAATTAAGTTGTTACTGTTCAGGAGGTTATCGCGGGAATATAACTTGCTCATTTGGTCATAAAGCCAGCTAATCACTTGTTTATGAATACGTGCAATCAAGCGCCACTTAGATTACCCAAGATGCAAGACCATCTATTGTTGACACTCCATTGACGCTGATTTTCAGGATGGGGCAAGGAGCATCTCTCTACTCGTTTGCTGTATAAACGTTGTCAATACATCAGAAAATGACATTGCACTACCACATTGAATATTTTGCAATTAACAGTGGGATATTTGAATGCAACCATAAATAGAAAAACCCGAAACGCAGAACCGGAGATTGGACCCGACGGGGCTAACTTAACCTGGCGAAACCCACAGGTTGACAGGTACGGGGCTGGGTGTGGACCGCCAAGAAGCAGCGGGTCAGGTTATTGGACGGTTCTGTAACCGAACCGAACTGTTTTTCCGCTCCAAACCCGAACCGCTGATGGGTGACTCAGACCTGTTACTGACACTAGTCGTGATGTATGATGGTTCATCCACCAAACTAAAGTATTGTCACAGTCTTGGGGACACAATGATGCTCAATGCACTTCAATGAATGAGATGGCGAACAGGTGGCACTTCCCTACTGAAATATCGTACAATAGCATTGCAAACAATACACATTGTGTCAGGTCTGGACAAGCCACATCAATACTGACTGTCCATGAAAGCTTTGGGTTCTCCAACACCAACCATGATATCAATGTGATCCAATTCAGTTCTCGTTAATCATTATTTCTATCTTAGCTTGTATTGTGAATCATTCAAAACTGAATTCTGCCTTTTCAACTATCCCCAAATATGCCAGAATGAGAGATGGGTTCTGCCAGTATTCTGATTCCTCCATATCAAAAGGCTGACACCATTTGAGTTGGTTTCCTCAGCCTCTCTGCCAGGTTAGATTCTGGTCATCCTTTCGCTGCAGGTTACATTCTTATGAGTATGTATCATAGATGTTTAGTTTGTGGTTTGGATATCCCCATCATGAGTTTTTGCTAGGAGACCATCGGCTGTTAGCATTTTCTGCTGTGATTCATGATGCTGGTTGTTTGCTTGACAATTGTCCTCCCCTGCCTGATATACCATGTTTGTTTAAATGTGATTGGCCAGATATGCCATCACATGTATTGGCTTACCTAGAGATAGATGGGTGATCCCCTCTTCTGTCTCCTTTGGAAGATTGGTGTGTAGGTAGTATCTGCTGCTGCTGTTACTACCATGTATAATTGAATTTGACCTGTGTAACCTCAGAGACTGTGCCCTGATCAGCACTGCCATCCGGAGTGGCCTATCTGCTTTAGGCAACAGATGTCTGACCAATATTATATAAAACAGAGTTGCGGAGGCCTGCCCAAGCAGTTTCTGAAAGGACTTCTCCATCATTAGCTACAGTCAACCTAGTCTGACTGGAATGATCTTTCATTCAATTCCCATAAGCTAAATGATTCCACCAGTCCGGACGGACCTGGTCTGGGGTAGGGCTCAGTATGGTCCGGTCCAACCGTTAGGTCGGACTGGAGAGAGCCCAAGACTGGCAGTCTCGGACTGGGCGGGCTTCGTCTGGACCAGTCCACACATGCTTGCAATTTCGACATTGTTTCTCAGTCAAATATCACTGAAAACATGACTCATCCTCACATTTATCACCGCACACCTCTGGATACCCACTCTGGGTGAAATTGTGATAGTTCTGTCTGTATATTTGGTCCCATTGAGATATATTTCCCCCATTAAAAGACCGATACAGTGAAAAAACACCCTCAACCTGGACACTGTGCTGGACTGGTCCAAAGCAGTCCAGGCCAGTTCAGTCCAGCTCCCAAAAAAGTGGGGATTGGTCTGATCCCGGTCCAAAAATGACTTGGACTGCACCTGGACTAGACTGGACGGTTCCAGTCCAGACTGGTCCATTGCTGGACTGGTGAAATCATTTCATAAGCTCTGATGAATGGTTCTGAATGAGGTATGCATTCCTGTATCAGATTGATCACTGCCATGAAATATCAATCTTTCTCCCCACCAATCTTGCCTAACTCCAGCAGAGAGTGGTGCAAGAAAATTTGACTTAGGCAATAGTCTGTGGTCCACACAGCAGCCAATTCCGAAGGCTCTGTCATCCCTGACTATCTCAGTCCTTGGTTCTGGATATTGCACTTTGCATCTACATGAGAGGTTGCATACTTGAATTCATTGGGCCCACTGCATGGAACATGGTTGCTGTGGGAGTTGAAAATCTAGTGTAACACCTCCAGATAACAGTTCAGATTTTTTGCTCTGCCACTGTACTATACAGGATCAACCATCTTGTAAATATTTGTGCCTGGGCCAGGGGTACTCATATCAGCATATTTGGCAAGTTCCGCAACCAATTGATCATGTTCAGCAGATATTTGTCTTCCTTTGGCCACCAGCCGCCCCCATTCGGGATTCTATTTAGCATTCAATTGGGCTTGACAGCCGAAACGCATTGCATCTGTCCATTGGTTTTGAGCCACCGGGTCTAGATAATTTGCCTGCATAATTCGGCGTTTGAGATCAGCAGAATTGCTGTGAAACATTCTACGTTGATATTCTTGACCACGGAGGTAATGATTGAGATTGTCAAAGAAATTATCCTCTTAAGTTTGAGCCTCAGGAATGATAGTTGAAGTAGTTCATTTGCCTGTCTGCTGTTGTCTGCAAACTGTTATCTCTTTCATAGTTGCCAGTGATGGACAATTAAGTTCTGGTAGGCTTCTTTGAAGGTATGCATTTTGGTAACCCATGACATGTTATGGTGATGAGTCACAAGAAGTAAATTGTGAAATTGTGTAAGCAAAATGATTCTAAATGAGTATTACCAAATATCATGCGAAGTAGCATATCTGCGTATGGCAGCACATGTGGATATTGTAGAACAATCAAGTTGTAGATATGTAAGTTGTATCACTGGTAATCTCAGAAATGGTGGGTTATCAACATACAGTTTTGGTTGCCTAGCCTTAGACACAGGCTGTGTTATTTCTGGAAAACCGCATCCTGCCTGATATGACAATTGTACGTGATATTTCACTGCAATGCTCAGTTGCAAGGATGTTATCATACTGGGGTGACCATTCATATTGCTTTGATGCCTCTAGATATTTGAAGGCCATGATATGCCTCGGCGTGTTTTAAACTTCTGTGCTCCAGAGGGCATAGTAAAATAATGTTAGGCGATCCTGGGCTCGACCAGTTGAACTCGGTAGCAACTTGCTATCAGAACACCTCATTGTATATAATAGTTTATCGAGAATTCCTAACCTGTAACCACCAAACAGTTGCCTTGAAAGCGATCTATACCTCACACTCAGCTATTTTTGGTAATGCATCTACCTCCTAAAAGTCTATCTGAATCATCTAATAAGCCAGTACCAATACATTTTTCAGACATTGCATCTCCTTGTCAAATTGAATATCCTGATCTTTCTCAGTCTCCAATACTTGCTGACTCTTTATCATCACCATTATCTGGATATCAACCAGCATAATTTCTGTATTAATATGATCTTGCCATATCACAATCATAAATGCGATGTTTTCAACAATATTCTGTTTGGAATAGGCTGTGTGATATATGGATCCGACATCGGAAAGGGACTAGAATGATTGATCCGCATGGTATAATTTCCCAGTAAAAAGAAATTTTGCTGAATTGATTGGTTTCAAAATATAATGTATTGTCCACTGGAATAGATAAGACATCATTGTTGAAGATTGCTTATGATATCTTGTCTTCTTCAAAAGGCCAACTATAGATTTTAGTATCAGAGGAGAAAATCCAGAAAAGGCAGTTCTGGTGTCTGCTGTATGCAATGCCAGGGCCCCATCTATCTCTTCGGTCTAGCCAGGTGGTGAGCTGACCGGTAGGGTATCAGCTGGACCAGGGAAAGGAGTGTGGTCTTGTCCCATTGTTCTCAATGCTGATTGAGTTTCGCCAGCTCGAGGTGCCATCACATCATACAGATCACAAAGTCTATGCAACAACAGCAATGGTACTGTTGGTTGTGTTGTATGATTTAATTAAGCAGTGAATCAATTCCAGTGAAACCTTACTTTGTTCATTATACCATATGTCACCATTGTACCGATGTGATAGGATTTTGACCTTATCAATCTAAGTGTCTGCAGTGTTGAATACATACAGGTACATGGGCAAGAAGTCTGGATACTGTGTCTTTCCCAAAAAAAATCTGGCTTTTTGTGGTTGGTGATGTCAAAGTATATATTCAGCCAGAAGTGCTGGATTGCGCATAGTGTTAGCAATGGTTCTGGGTTGGGCCCAAACCATGGCCAGATTGGCAGTCCAGGTTGTCAATACACCCGAACTGGTAATTTGGGTATGATTTGATGCAATTCTCTCAACATATCTGAATTAGCTAGGATGTCAGCGAGTTGCCCAGCGAGGCCATCTGTAGATTCATATACTGCTCTTGCTTCTGCTGTTTGATAATAGTATGTTACCAAAATCATGTATTCAGCAGCCAATAGTCTCTTATTGCATGGTTTGCAGTTTGCCATAGCGATGGTTTTGGAATCTGTGTTTTTCAATGTATACGTTTTATTTTTGCCTATAAAGGCGGTCAATAGTTCCGTTATGAGCTCATATGTCCAGGCAATGGCTTGACTACCCAATACACATGCCCACAAATTGTTGACGCTCCATTGACACTCATTTTCATGATGGGGTAATGAATATATCATCCACTGTTTCGGTTGAAAAGGCCGCCATTCCATCATATTTTGATCATTGCCACACATCAGCAAAAATTGTTTCTGTCTAGGGGGAATGGCTCGGTCAGAGTGGACGCTCTCCATCAGAGCCGCCAGAGACACCCTGGAGACAGATGACTCTGCACCCAGCGGCAATACCATTTGGCGCATTTCATATTACCCTCTGATCGCAGTGTCACCATTTCTGGTCGTTCTGTCGCTCTCCTGTGTTGAAAGAAAACTCGGGCATTGTGGCCAACTGTGACCATACGTCAGCATGGGTTCATTTGGTGCGCGCTTGCATCGGGATTGCAATGCGATGGGTGACTCTGCCAAAATCTCTCCTCGAATTCCTTCAACCTGGGCACCAAATGCAATTATCTCTTTACTAAGTATACGCATAATTCCAAGTGACCAGATCAATGTGGCGATTCACAATCCATCGCCCGCTCCATCCGTCTCCTGTCTCACCACTAGTTGGTATCTCTGGGATTATGTGCATGCAGCCGACGATGTTTCCCATGCTGAAAACTTGCAAAGATACCGCTGCCACTGCATTTCGCAGTTGAACAAATTTCGAGATGGGTTCCAAGTTACCTGTGTTTTCAGTTATTATCATGAGCGCCACTGCTATCCAGTACTCATCAAAAGCTCCATCCTCATTTTGGAGGTTGATGTTGAATAGTCATTGCAGTTGCCACAGGAGGCACCCATTCAGTGCACCATTTCACCTCCCCGGGCATTGCTCTACGCACACCCAGTCGTTCCATCAATGCCCTCCGCGCCAGCTCGTGCTTCCTGTGCATCGACACACCTGACATATGCATTCACCTTCTAAACCCTCAACTTCCACCTTAATAACATGACAGATACAGAGCTCCATGGCGTGCAGTTGTTCATCAGATATATACGTCTTGTTATGACTCTTATGCTTGATACACTCCCACATGCCGCTGTATATTGCCACACAGTGCGTTGCTTCTTGCGTATTGTCGAGTAATGCTCTGAAGTCTTTGATCATGGCGTAAAGATGCTGTCTATCACGTATGTTGTGGGGTCCCATGAATTCGGGCTTCGCATATGACTGAGAGCGCTGGTGGGCACGCAGACCCACACCGGAAGGGAGGACTTTGAAGGCAGCAGGGCTGGTCTCCCAATGCTAAGCGAGGGCTTAGAGATTGAGATCTCTTATTTCGAAGCAGACAATGTGACGCTGAAAGGCGATTACTTGTGGCAAGTAGTTCAGACTGTGATTGGGGGCGTTCCAACCATCATTGAGGTTCGTTTTATGTGCTTGTGCATGTCTCTCGGCAGAATTCTGTTGAAAGGCTCCTTATCGAGGAATCTTTTCAACCAAATGTGACATGAAGTGGATTTTCGGAAAATTAGAGTCGGCATCCACATCAGCAATATGAAAAATCGTTCACAAGTCATAACTCAATGACTCAGCTATTCTGAACAGTCTTGCCGATCATTCCAGAAGTTCCCGGCAGCTCCCGAACATGCCGAATGCAAAACGATGTGCTTCGCAGGTGTTCTGATGGTACTTTCAGGTGCTCATCGATGGTTGTCAAGTAGCGGAACAGAATGCAGGAATATTGTAAAGAGTATGAAGTTGTCTTCAAAATGCGATAAACTCAGGCTTTTAAGATGGTTAGATTCCGGAGCTGCTGGGATTATGACACTCATCTCGAAGGCGATTCCGGTCCACCTGGAGCCAGACTCTCCATGAGTGATCTTATATCATGTCTATATCAAATCGTACAATTCGATAAACTTATCCCATAGCTACACACCTGAATGAGGCATTCTAATCTGATTGATATACAGTCCAGTACATATCGAAATCGACATGATGATTCACAAGCCATACGAAATCGATGCCGCCCACTGCAGCATTCTCCTCCACCCAATGTGGCAGTCCAACCATTGCTTCAACGGATTCAATATGCATCTTATTTGTCTGTTTGACAACCCGGATGAACCTGTCAACACAATCAGCCCAAGCTTGATGATCTTTGAACTTTGTTGGAATCACCATGGTGTATTCTTGAGCTTGAGGACGTAATACCCATTGTTGAGTCTGGTTGAACCTCTTGGCAAAGGTCAAACTTGCTTTCCCGGCTACCAGGCACTCCTCAAATTGGAGGATCTGATCCAGTGGAGTCTAGCGGAAGTTTAATACAAGAAATGAAGAAATTCGTCCTTGGAAGGTGTTATCGAGGTCATTCTCTTCACTTTGTGTATACTGGACCCAGATGTTATGAGCATCAGGCATGATCCCTTGGTTGGCATTGGAATATTCTACCTTGCAATCAAGTCCCAGATACTCAACAGATGTAGCGCATTGAAATGGTTGACAGTAATACAACATTCCATTCAGAGTTTGATAAATAAATATACTGTCTATGAGTACATTCTGATCATATCCAACCACAAGTCCACTGACTATGTGTCCCCAGTCCTCTTCGATTTGCACGCGGAATGGGCGTCCAAAGTTGGGAATTCCAATATCTTCTGATGCATCTCCCAGTGGGGTTAATGCGATACTTCCGCTAACACCCCGGACATGGGTTTCCCTCAAATGATATACCTGCAGTGTTGAAGGGCAATAATGGTCTCTTCCTGAATTTTTGGAAATGTGACAGATGGGCTTTGAGTGTACTTGGCCGTTTATTGGTAGCGGGCAGTAGGTTGAAAAATTTTGTGGAGGCAATATTATACCAGCCTTGGAGTGCAAGATATGACAGTGTCTCCTCCATGTAGTCAAGACCGGTACACCGGTCATTGTGCTTAAGTGTCTGTCGAATGTAATTGACTCTGTTGCTAGTTTGATATGCCTCTTTCACTTTCGCAATATGTAGCTGTTCAGAAATATCGGTGGTGAAATTGTCACCAGAACCCATTCACCAAACTGACTCTGATATATGCCTCCCACGATGCATCTTTGAATATCCGAGATGTATTACGGGTTGTTCAATGAATTTCCCGAGTGCCTGAATCCTGAGTGTCTGCCATGATGCTTCAAGCTCAATCAAGCAGATGGAGAATTCGTTCTTGAACCGCTTTTGTTCATTCGAAGTAATGCCATAAATCTCTCCCCCCAGCTAGTTCATCACGGGCTCCATATCAGCCATGCTCAAGGTTGTGGTTCCTGTTTCAGCATCGGATGGGCAGATGGGAAATTCCGGTCGCTGATCAGCATTCATGTTTGCCACCCAGTAATCCTCGTCTTAGGTGGCAGCTTTCCTTAGGGTAAGTTCTTTGGCGAATATGCATCTGTGACTGGTTGCCTTTGTCCTGACTTCCTGCAATAGTTGTTGCTCATGATATTGAAATAATTTATCAAAAAGCTTGCGTTTGACAGGTGTCACTTGATGGATTTCGCGCTCCAATTGCTCAATTGCCTTCTGACAATCAGCATATGACCAAGTGGTTGCGACTTGTCGGGGTCCATTCAGGCGCACCTCAAATTGCCTGCGTTTTGTCGTAGAAACCTTTCCAACCCCATCCACAAGGACCTCCATTGCAGCACAAATCTTATGAAGGATTTGTTTGCATAACTGATGAAATTCCGTTCCCAATGGCTCATCCACTGTGACCTTCACAGACTTCAACATTTTCTGATCTCAAAATACACTTTTCTTCTGGCAAAATCCCTTGAGTGCATCGTCTAGTGCTTTGAGGGATAGATCTGAGTGATTTTGTTCGCCAACAAGTAGAGAGAATTCACATGATGCCCGCACTGCTCCCGTTACCATTGCTTCAGAGGCTGCCTTGGCTGCCGTTTCTCCATCATCCTTGGAGCAGACAAGAATTGGAATGCAATTCACTGAATGTGCTCTGATCATTCAACAGGTCTCTTTACCTTGCCACGCGATGCTTTTCAATGAATCAAATGGCTTAGGAAAGTGCTGGAGGCCGGGATATCATGGCACTGATGTGAATTGATTGTCAAATTCATTGTTGACATTTCTATCCCTCAGGTATTTGAGCAGCCAGTGTAATCAGTCTTTAACAAAACCCAGGAGCGGCTGATGCAATTGATCAGACTGCCGAAGCCAATAGACATTGCAGTGAGGGTATTACCAGAACTCGTTGTGGATTGGGTGGACAGCTAGAGTGTGCACAGTATCAATATAAGTGTTTTCCACCAGCTCCAGGAAAATATGCTGGTCCCTTGAGATATCGAGTGGTCAAAAAGTCGAATGCCCCATCTGCGCACCTTTAGGAATTTGACACATTGGGCATGGCCCATATGAGACATAAGCAACCATGACATGTTCCGGATGATCCCCGACCCAGGCAGCCAACAGAGGGTATCATTGTCGCTGGAATCCATCTGCACTATCCCATTTCAAGCCAGGGCCAGTGATGTCCTATGCTGAAGGTGAGACAGTACAGTTCCAGCCGCGGAATGCCATGCTTCGTCTATGAGTTTGGCACCTTTCAGGGGTAATGGGATAACTCAGACGAGAATCCAAGCGCCCTTTTCAGGTTTTGGGAGGATAAGTTTTGGAATATTACCAATCCCAAGCTACAGTGGCCAGGCATGGTGGGCGCCCGAAAAATTCGTCATGTGAGTCTTGTCGGGTGCACATATGACTGGCACAATCGTCGCTCCCGCAGGGAGTTGATCCAATATATCCCACCACCAGTCGCCTATGTACATCACGCATTAGATTGGATGACCATCAGAGTCAGGGAGGCGCACAGGTTCAAAATCGAACTGTTCCTGAAATTGGAGATGTGCTAGGAGGAACTGGATACATTGGAAATTGTCCCTCTAGTATAATGTTGCGAAGATATGTGGGTCATCTTAGATCCAAATATCATCGCCGGGCCTGAACTCGAGTTCAGAGAGGAGCTTTCGCAGCGCATCGGCTGATTGGAATGCTCCGATTCTGAAGTTGTCCAGTCCAAGCCTGAGATGTTGATCTATCGATGATTTTGTTTGCTGGCTCAACAATTGAGCCTGCTGAAAGTGGTGTGCGGACCGATATGGATGCCATGGATTCCATTCTTCCGAGTACTCTCAGTGCTTGTTGTACAATCCAGTTGCTTTGCCATACGCTTTCCCCCCTGCATTTTCCACTCCAACTACCAGCCTATGAGGCTTTGTCTTTGTTGGATCAGAGGTACAGGTGAGATCAGGCTGCAGAGGGTCTATAGGTTCTTCATTGGTAGTATCTTGAGGTGGCGGTGCACCTGGTACATTGTCTATGAGTAGATCATTAATTGGCAGCTTGTTGATGGCTATTCAGGTGCACCGACTGTGGTCAACCATGATGGCTCAAGGTGATCCCAGCTGGCAGGTGGTAGAATCCCGTTGGGTAATAGCCCTTGATTCATCAATATCATGAGATATTATAGTTAGTGAGCTTCCAGTCGGTTCTCATTATATGATATCTTTTTGCAGATTAAACATTTAACATGTTTCCGGTGAGTGTTGACCATCTTTCAGGAATGCTCAGTGTTCTGACGAATCTCGATGATGCTCTAGAGGGTATGGTTTATTGCTGGATTTGAACCTCAAGGATGTTTGATTGAAAGCGAGCTAACTCAGGTTAGTGTATCACTGTCAAAGCCGCATCACACCCCACCAAATGTAGCGGAGGGGTATAACAAAGTCACCTAATGATCAGTTTTCTTCACAAACTAGGATAATATCTATCAAATGCCGCACAATAGTGCTGCACATTAGATACTGAACACAGTCAGCAGAGAAAGTGTCTTTTGTCCTCACTGCGATCAGCTTGTAATACTGTTCATCTGGTACTACTATGATCGGCCTTATCATATACTTCATCATTGCTGCATTGTGCATATAATGACTACGCTCACGCCTCAAGCAGCAGATAACATCAGCTCAATACAATGAAATCGGTAAGTTTCCTAGCGGGCTGTATGCCCGCTCAATGAGCATCCAGACCTGATAGGGTGGTAGGATGTTTCCTTTAGTAATGATCCTTTTTTGGTGGGTGGATCCTGAGGAGACAACGAAGTTTACACAAGGAGCTGAAAATGCAGCAACCACTGCTGCTGCTCGACTAACAAGGCCTCTAATTGAATGGAGTGCAGGACGTACACAGGCATATTCAGTGTGAAATGCCTAGTCGTGCTAACGTTCCTACCAGATATAGCTCATGTTGGGATCGTAGGGATATCATGTCGAATCCCTTCTATGTTCATTACTGCCATGAACCGAACAATGGTGATCTTCTATCCAAGATCTTACTTTACAAATCCGAGCATATGACAAAGAAAGGTGGGATGTGTATTACTATGATTTCTATTATTCAGCCAGGTTTCATGGGATCGAAGGTGCAGTGAAACACCGCGGTCCATGACAAAGGAGATGGATATAAGAGGCCTTCATTCCGTCGAAAGTCACTGCTACCTGCAATATTCTTGACTATAGTTCACTGCATTCGAAATCACCATGTAAATTGATAATGTGTTCAATACCATCATTTGTTCAGATATGATGTGGACGAACCGATCTCCACCAAAGACACCCTATATGGCTCCAACCAGTGGACTTGTTGGCTTTCAACAACGCCCAGATGAGAATGTGGGAGCATCAGATAATACACCAAGCAAAGACACTCAATTCGGGCAACCCACGAATCAAATGTTTCCTCCACCAGGGTATAGTTACCTGCCTTCGCGGCCACTATTTCCCGGCGCTTCCCAGTTCTACCATCATGCCCCATTCAACTTAACACCAAGCTCACAACCAAGCACTGGTGTAACCCAAGGATATGCAAGTCATCGGCCATCATGGCAAGCATATGATTCCCCCCAAGGAGGTTATGGTGGACCTCAAATGTTCCCCACTGAGCGATTCACAGGAAATGGGCGGCCATCTCCAGGCGCACCTCGAGTGCCTCCAGCAATGCGTCAAACCAATCCTGTCATTAAGCAGACATCTTTCACCTCTACTGCACCAGGACAACGTCCTGGCGCACCTGGGACACGCCCCGTTCGCCTCCCAACGAGACGATTTCAGCCTACTGCGGAACCGCGGAGGACAGATATTGCAGGGATTGCCAATATGCTCCCATTACCAGAGATTTCCTATGACGAATACGATGCAGATTATGAGAGCAATGATTCGTCGGACCTGGGCGGGGCCAATGACACAGCCACAATCAGCATGAAGCAAATGGAATTCTCCTTGAAGCCATTTGGCAAAGGATGGGGCAGCCCAGCTTTATTGCCTTCAACAAGTGGAAGAGAGTATGGGTGGCTGGGTTTCTAGAGAAGAATCATCGGTCCATGATCTGGGGACAGAACTGTTTGAAACAGCTGCGAGATGGACCCCTGCCCTGGGACACGCCAGTTGCAGATCTTTTGGAGACTTTTGGGACCTCGCTGCGTTTGTAAATTGCTGATAATGCTGAATGGATTCGGCGACAGTGAGTTGAGATGTTTTCGAACCAATGTTGAAGCGAGGTTCCAAAGGCCAAGAACAAGGGAAGTTGAGGGAGCAAGCGACCAGCAAAGGATTAGTGAGATCACATGGGTAAAAATGTGAGAGGTAACCTCCCAGAGTTGCCAAATTCAACTTTCATGGTTGTGAATCATTGAGTGCCAAATGGAAACAATGACCGGACATCCATCATTCAACTCCATGCTGCATACACCAATGTGACGCACTAGTAGGAGCTAATCGAGTTCATCGAAAAAAATTGTGGCCCGAATGATCCATACTGTTTGACTGCGCTATACAAATCAAACTGGATGCAGGAAGAATTAGACGAAAAGTATATGCGATTATACACCCCGGGGCAAATGATGAATGACCCTCTATATGGTCAGATTTCATACAACAGTTCCCTTTCCCAAGCCTTCAAGTTGAAACTGGGACACAATGTGAAACTATGTTTGGTAGAAATTAAGGCAGCTACAGGGAAGGATATTGCACAGCAAGTGATTAGACTGGCCAAGGTCATCCCCCCTCGCCTGGTCACAGTTGGTTATTCCCCACTGCTAATCAGTATACTTAGACTTCAGAAGTATCCAAAGAAAATGAAAGAGTGGTGGATGAGGAGGCAAGTGGGAAATAGACTGATAGTAGTATTAATGTAAGTTCGGATTGAGTGAACAGAATTGAGTGTACTCCACATATTTATTGAGTCCAAATGCTTGTCTGTGAAATACCTCACATTGCGACAAATTTCAGGAGCGCCGGAGTATGATCGCATCATTTCAACCTACCTCGGAGCAACTGAAAGAGATCATTGACGATGAAATGAAAACCATCCAAGGTGCAAAAGAGGTTCAGGAGCAAGTGGATGGCAAGTCAGAGGACCTCGATCCAAATAATACCAGCTCAGCATTGAATACTATTCTCGACCCAAACAACAATGCAATTGAACATGGGTGTCTTGATGAGGTGGGCAGGCTACTGAATGCCCATCCGATTCACAAATCAACAGATGACAGTGTTTCCGGCCAGAAGTATTCCATTCCAGGCCGGCCCAGTCCAAAGTTTCTGGCGCACCAGATTCGGGACATATGGTCCATTGTGAGGAGGTGGTTGTAGGATTCTGATATGCCAGGAGCGCTGGTGGTGTATGAAATGGGTCTTGGCAAGACTTTCACCTCAGTGGCAGCAGCATTGATATGGAAATTGCTGACTGAGAAAGATGTAGTGGGGTTACCGCGGTGGATTTTGTGGGGGAATACCCTTGAACAGTTAGTTGATCTGGCACTGAACGACATTCCGGGGATGATCGGCAATGAACCGGAGTGGTATCCATTGTGTAGACAGAATTCAGTGCCCTGCCTCCTTTCGGAGATCCAGTTTACTCCACCGCAGTGGCATCCAGCGCTTACCTCAGCCTTCGAACCAATCCTGGTGGGGACAATGCCTGGAGTGGCAGAGACGTTCGAGAGTGTCATCGATGAGATAACATATAGAACCGATTTCCAACTCAGTAATCTGTTTCACACGGAAAATGCAAATCTCACTTACAAGAATCTCAACACCAGTATTGACGAGCTTGAAAACCGATGGAATATCCACATTGTGTCGTAAGATACCTTAACATCAAGAGCGAAACCATCAAGCAATGACTAACTCTGACACTGTTCATTGAGTTTTGTGATTTTTGATGAGTCTCATCAGTACAAGACAAAAAATAGTGTGGGCTGGTGAATTGTGATGAATGCGAGAATTGGATTGAAACTTCAAGTCACTGCAACTCCGTGATTCCATATACTCTATGACTGGTGTTTTCAAACAATGTGGCTGTTGTCAGGTACGCTTGAAAATCCAGAGGATGAGACTCCGATGGAAAAGCACGGTGCCGAGTCACTGTATTGCACTGTGAAGAGTTTGATGCATGCCATCCTGACTAAAGACCGGGACGCTCAACAGGGTGCAGCACACTGGATGATCCAAATTGCAAAGGCCTGGGTGATCAGGAGGTGGTCAGAATTGAAACACCCGAATGCGAAACCAATAGTTTGGACACTGAAGTAGCATGCTCATCATTGTTGATCTTGAATGGACTGATGAAGAGCAAGCTCAACTAAAGACCCTTGTGGAAAGATACACTTCACAAGGAGCTTCAGCAGCATGGAGGGTACATAGATGGTGGCTGGCATGTTTCTCATTGGTATTGGGAGACACTGAAGATCAGAATACCGTTTCAGGACAATGGTACGATGAATGGCCACTCAATAGTTGGGTGGATTCTCGGAATTTCCGATCACAGAGAGTCGAATTTCTTGCAATTTTTGTCCACATACCCGTGGAGTATCCCGATCCTGATGAAGACGAAGCATCACATGAGGTGCCCCTGACGGAACCTGAAAGCAATATGAGCTACTTGCCTCGTGCACCTTCTCCTCAAAAGGCGGTGTAATATTTTCCTCTGCCAGCCCTTGTTCATCATTTTAAGTGGTGGCTCACAAAGTGTTTTGTAAACCATTTGGAGATTTTCTACAGGTATGCAGAAATGGGCAACGATGAGCACACAGAAATGCAGCTCAAATTCCATGATTCGCCAAATCCCTCTATGGTTGTAACTACACTCAAAGTGGGTGGGACAGGCCTAAATCTCACAGCAGCAAGCCATGCCGTAATAACTCAGAAGTTCTGCGTATTGAATGAGCAGGGACAGGCCTTTGCACAGGTTGTCCAACTTGGGCAAAACAGAGTCCTACACACATGGCTGTTGAACACTGTACCGGGTGATTATGATAACAGAACCAGTGATCTCCACCAGCTCTCTGGGGTGGCACAAATGAGAGTCCTGCATGGCCTGATGAGCCGACTGAACATCACAACTTCAATGATATACCACCTTCTGCAGTCTCGGGAGGACCATACAAAGCTGCTTACGGAGCATGGAGATATCATGCCGTCAGATGGTGAGAATGAATAATTATCTTTAGGGCAGTGTAATCAACGTATGCCTCATTAAACATTCAGCCAATACAATCTCACCAACTGATGCAAAATCGTCAAATGGTATGGAGAATATGGTGCTGGTGAGGAGTCCAGGGGTATTGGTTGGAGTTCAATTGCATTTCGTGTTAGTCGATTACTGTAATGAATATGAATCAAAGTCAATAATCAACCAGTATCTGGTAAACTGAACCATTGCCTCATTTCGATGATCCAATATGGGATGAATAGCAGGTGCGCCGGTTCAATGGTCAACTAGGCCAAATTGCCTAGGGCCATATATATCTCTTTGTGTCAATCTGTCGAAGCTGCAGTGACTAATCATCTGCATCATATATTGTCCGTGTGGCCTTGTGATACCGACATCTGCGACTGGGCTTGCAGTTCTCAGGTGCGCCTGAACCTCCAAGTGTGATTCACATTATGTCTTTCTTGCCTATATCAGACGCACTGGACACTAGAATTGCGAAAGAATTCGGGATATTCACCGAATCAACACTGCTGAATTATTTACAGTTAATTGCACTACAGAATCGCTGTCAACATCTCGACTTTCCAGAGACAGATCCAGCACAGTATAGGTCTAATCATCCAGGGATGTAACGACTGTCGGAGCGATATCGAGTTGATGTATCGTATCCTAAAACATGGCTCGCGTATTGCAGAATTACCCGAAGAATACAGCCGAATATTTCCTTGCTCGGGAATACGCTTCAGGCACACCTCAGATCCACTCTCCTGTCGAGTTTGATGGCCTCGGATTTGACACTGCACACATATTCTATTGAAAGGCTAATTTCAACAAGCAGGCACTCAGTATTCACATATGATACCACTCCTGGCACCCCTCTGAACCGTGTATACCCACTTCGAATTACCTTTGAACGATTCATTTTGCCGAATGCTTTGTCTCTGGGGCTTCCAGCATGGAGAGTGTCACCTGTCAGACACCAAACTTTTAAGTACAGGCGCGGCTCATCCTGCTCGGACCCAGCTGAATAGCTGAATCTATGATTGATCTGAATGTGAAGGCCACCACTTAAATGCCATAACTGTCACGCTCCAGGTCAACCTATCCTTTGGAGGAAGGTGTCTACTACACGCTTACCATAGATGCACAGTCCTGGGCCATGAGTAACCACACTGAACTAGATTTTGGCTAAGAAGTATGTTCGGACCATACATTTCGAAGATCCTAATATAGCTTCTGTCGTTTGGGCTCCATATTCATGCTGCAGCTTGAGAGTGTGAACCTCAAAAGACAGCTTCTGCTCAGCGATTCTGCAGATGACCGGCAACAGCCGCTCACTCATATACCACACTTCCTTGAATAGGCTTCAATTCACAATGCATCTAATGCAGACTTTACTACATTTGACAAACTTGTATGTTTGGGCCGCCAAAACCCGTATCTTATAATGGATTGTGTGAACTGATTTCCATCAAGAGAGCTCGAAGAGATACATTCTCAATGGAAGTCTCAGCTCAGCGGCCCAATCGGCGACCGGCAAGCCCCTTCCCACTGCATATGTTGAACACCTGAAGTTCGTGACAAATCATAAACAGACCACATCTGATTTCCACCAATCTCTAATCCCAAGTGTGCATGAAGAACGAATCCTGATGAAGGCTCGAGTAAAGAAAAGGCAGTTTCTGAGAGTATAAGTAACTGTCAAAGTAACACAAACCTGCAATCGTAGCCATTGGATTGTATCCTGCATGCCAATTCAATGCCAGCTGCACCTCAATTAACCGGAACTGCATCCTGTTATTGGTCTTTCCACTGTTGGATGAGGCCTCATGATGCATTCATATCATTCTTATGCACTGCTTTGTACCCCAATATTTATGTTAAGTCAACATTGTAGCATTGAGACTCATAATGAGTTTGTAGTTACATGATGCGGTATGTATAAGATATTATGCGCAGCATCTCCATGTGAGTGATTATTCATGACTCATTCGGTAGCAATCTTAGCTTTCTCAAGAACGGGAATTGTTTAGATTACCCGTGAGTCTTCATTGTACCTTTCCTGTTGTTTTTCAATGTTGAATCCCTCCTTCGTAAACCCGAATTTTCCGTCCTCTCTTACACTTACTACATACATATGGTGACTTCAGCGGACTCAGACCACTGAAAGTTATGTTCTGCACACAATATTGCCTAATCGACCACTAACTTTGCTGCAGAATCCTAAAACAACTTACTATCATCGAAATAGGGTGTCCTTCCGACTGGTATACCATGTTCGGAGAATCATATTTATCAATTATCAGAGACAAACTCAGTCTGAACCTGTGTAACTTCAACTGTTGCTACTCACCAAGGTCCCAACTCAATCCTCCGTCCAGGTCCTGCAGGATTGTTCAACACACAGACAATTCTGTCCCACGCGGTCACCTCTCATACGCTTGCACTAGAGGCATAATGAACGACCTTCGGCTGAGTCATATGCCGGGGTGATCATGATCAACCAATTTCTCAGTATTCCACATATGTCCGGCCCTGAGAGTTTGTCAGTGATACAGCCATGTCAATGTCTCGAGTTCTTCAGGTGTGTCGAGTTCTTCAGGTGCATCTAGTTCAAATTCAAAGTATGTCTGCTTAAACCAACCTTCAATTCTAGCATCCATAGTGTACTTGGATACGAGTGCTACCATCTGAGAATTGGGGGTATGAAGAATCGATCCAATCCACTGCACCTGACGCTTCCGCAATGTCAACAAATAACTACCATCAACAACATAAATATCAACCGCCGACACTGTCTTCCTGACTCATTCCAGGCCCGACTAGAATTGCATCCTCCTCGACTGCTTGGTATTTTGTTACTCTATTTTCCCGTTATTATATTACACTTCATACTATATTTATTCTTATAGACTTCTGTCTATATTCCCCACTTTCACTTCATCAACACGGGACCTACTGCCAGCCAGGAGAGGAATCACTATTCACTGAAGGATCAAGAAGCACACCTTGAGCAAGCACTTGCACATGCATTCAAGAAGACAGCCAATTTTCATTGCCAATCAAATGTTTGAACTCCAACCCAGCCTTCATGGATAGTGTGAGAAATAGCTAAGCCCCGCACTATAATTCCTTCGAAGCAGGATGATGACGATATCGTTTGGGAGATCAGCAATGAGACCAGCCAAGACCCTCGAGAGTCCACATTGTCATCCGAAACTGAAGAACACAATTTGGACGACCAGCAGGAGGTCCTAGAACAAGTCCAGGTGCGCCATGATAGGACGTTACAAGCATCCAGGGTTGCACTGGCGAAGAAATGGAATCGTGCCGATACTGTCATTGCCAGCACTTCACTTCCAAATCTGCGATATCCAGCTGGGGCCATACCACCACCGTTGCTCAAATGGCAAAACTCAACGATCAACATATTCCACGTGACTGACATTGTACCTGCCCAGGAGATCCGGCTTCCCACGGCTGGTGGAGACCAGAGCGTTCCTCAACCAAAAGCTGGTGGAGATCACAACATTCCTCAACACCAAATGGCTACCTTTGTTGAAGCGAAACGGTTCATGGAGGCAATTGTATTAACAAAGATTCCCTGGCCAATCCTTTCTGATCAGATGTACTCGATGGTCGACAAAGCTTGGCAACTAGCCATTGGGGACCAGGTTTGTCAGCAGCCATTAGCAGGTGCTCCTGTAGGTGCACCATCTGTGTGTCAATTGCCCGGTGGTCCATCTCTGAAAATCGATCGGCAAACCCGAGACGCTGTTAGTGTTCACTCTGTTTTTTGCTCCACAATTCGAGTTATGATGATACTAAACCCCAAAACTATACATAGTCAATACTAAATATTAGTACCAGTCGAGGAAGTTTGGCAGATGGAGCTCATTGAACTATTGTCCGTCGACACCAGTTGGATTTAGAATGAGAGACTGAGCTTCAAATCCAGGTTAAGGAGCTCCTGTTTGACGATGCTTATCTCTTGATGGTCATCGAACCTAAGAAATCATGGTTCATGCGGATGAAATGCTTGACTTACTCTACCATCTCTTTTTCTTCACTGCCAATAGCTTGGGGTGACAGCCGACCATGTCTCAATGCTTTCAACCGCTCACACCGCAGACAATAGCGCTCGTTGCCGTAGCTACTCAATGTGCGTTATCTCAGTATGCCACTGGAATGGAGGGTACGGTTATGATTTCTCAAGATGAATATCGAGCTAAAATTTGCCTTTCCACAGTGATAGCTTGTACTACTGCAGAAGTTACTGCACTCATCAATTGCACATGGTGGGCTGCTTCATACCCCCCCCCACCCCCAATGGTGCTCCTCCGCTATAATAGGCGCTGCTCAATCTCCATTGGCACTCCGCACTCTGAAATGCCGTCTTGAACATTCAATACTCGATACTGCTGTTTCGGTCGGCGCTTCTCCTCGAGAGTGGGCGCTCCTTGATCGCATCCTAGACCTTGATTAGGCGGGCCTCATTTGCATTCCAGAATCTTTTCCTCTCTTGCATTTCTGCGATGCTCAGCATGAATGGGCTGCTCCGCCTGATAGGTGCGCCTTGCCCTGGATTTGCACCCCTCAAGTTCATTCCACACTCCTCCATCACCATCATCACTCCCCTTGCCCACCCTGGACTCCACGTCAGGCACTCCTTCTTTTCCTGGTTGCAAACCTCATTTCCTTGTGAATTCATCATATTGCCTTTCAAACTCCATTTTGATTCACCACAAGCTAACCTCTCAAGTCCAACATATTAGATATCACAAATTGAGCCAAATAACATTGCAATTCGATATTGCCCACTTGCCAGGACTGAATCATTCGGAAATACCAGCAGCGCCTCCAGCTGCTTTGCCATGTTGATGAATCGTGTCTTCCTGCGTTTGGCGGCCCTGATGAGATGGAACATTTAGTGGATGACGTTGAGATGATGTCTGATGGATATCATTCAATCGCTTAGTTGGGTCATTGTTTCGGGTTTCCCTGCTACCATTTTTGAATCACTCGTCATTATCGTTGGTTCTCCTTAATGTCGCGATGCAAACAACGGAATGTTGAATGAAGTGCTGGGTACTATAGTATGATTTAGAAGTTGATAATGAACAATAATCTATGGATCATAGGTGGAGGGTATTCTTATTGCCTGTGCACATCCGGAAAATCTCAGATAACGCCTGCAGTCATTCAAATGAATATCCCTAAGTAGCCAGGCATCTCTCACAGTCAGTTTGGGATTCCCGCATTGGTTGGGTGACAGTCCCAGGTTCCCCCAAACTTATCACAACCACTCATATGGTGCTCCCGTAGCAGTCATCAGAGATCCTAGTTACTCCGAAAGCCGGCCGGAATGCCCTTCTAGGGTCTGATTCTCTCCTGACATTGACACTTCTAAGTTCACACTTCGCCTCCTCTCACACACTCCTGCAGGATGCCAGTGACTGAAATAAATTATGCTGAGGGAACACCTTCGAAACATCTATCTCGTGGCTGATACAATCGCGCCAGGTGTTCATTTCGCGCTGATTCTTGGATGGAGTCAAAGTTTGAGTATTTGTTTCCTCATCTACCTTTTGCTGCATCACAAGTTCCTTTCCAAGGGTATTGCCATCAGTCTTGGCCTGTTTGCCAGCTCGCCTGAGTAAGAAAGCATCTTTGAAGGTGTGAAAATGATGCCAGGCATCCTCCATGTGACACAATGTTGCATCATCATGAGATCAATGTCGAGCATTCGGATATAATTCTATCAATGCCCGGGTGCATTGAATTGCATGATTGAATGTCGGACTCTGAGTGGGGCTTCCGCCTCATAGAGACTGGGTTAAAAATCCAGGCAGGTACCGGCTCATTTCCTTCATCTCCGTCCCATTCCAGTGAGTAACTTCCTCATATGACGTAATTTTTGGTGTGAGGTCATGGTAAGCAGGCACAGTAAATCAGATTGCGTTGTACATGTCGAGCCGTTCGTGCGTCTTCATCAATTGGACAATCCACTTGCGGAGGTGGTAAAGGATGCCGAAATGCATTGTATGGAGAAGGCTGGGTTTCGGGAAGTCAATCATGATACAGAGAATATGTCGAAACACATTGAATCCTCAGTGAACATGATGCGATTAGCGTTTGGCATTGGCTGCTTTGGTGTTGGCATTGCTGAGTGTCCTGTATAGGTTGTAATCCTTCCGGCGGTGTTGCTTGTTGGGGGGGACATACTCTCCAAGTAGGTTCTTTGAATACTGACACCTGAAACAGACATGATGCTCGACATCATGTAGGTCACTATACTTACGGTAATCCACAAGCCATGTCGATGAAACCAGTTTGCACTGCTGGAAGTTGCAATCTGCACAAAGAACGTTGTACTACCCGCTCTCGCTGCTGGGATATTGTTCAAAGATGAGAGGCTGAAGTACCCACAGAAGTACTTCGTTCAGCACCTCCCAATTCATTCACTGCTGCTTTAGCAGCCTGTTCTGTACAGTATTGTAATTCTTGATTGGAATCGGCAGGAGAGCGACCATTATGACACTGTGCATTGGGGGAGTCTGGCGGATCTTTCAAGATAGATTGCCAATTGTAATATATTCAGGCCACTCTGTCTTGTCACCAGCAAAATCCGAGAGATGTGTTCCATCGGACATGAAGATCAAGGGAACCAATGTATCCCCCACTCTGCGCGTTGATGTAATGTTGATTAGCACGTTATAATCTTTGAGTGTCTCTCCTTACCGGTATCGCCCACCACCACTCCGCAGTGTGCATTTCGGTATAGAGGCATTTCGGAGGCTTATCGCTGTTGAAGGAACTCTGAGGAGTGTAAAGGAGATGCTCGGTGCAGTCTGGCTGCCGCATCAACCATCTCATGCTTTTGATGATGTCTCGACTCCAGTATTTGATAGGGCGTTGATGTTTGTCATTCGATCTCACAGCCTTGAGAGTCTGTAGTTTCCACTCTCCCGAGAGCCTGATCATCTGGGCAGCTAGCCAGAAGCTTCTGGACACCATCCTCATTTGTGAATCGTGGGAAACATAGAGCGGTGTCTTGTTCGTTCAGTAAGTTGTCATAGTACATCTTCATTCTCTTCTTCATGATCCCACACTGGATGTATTAGTACTCTTCACGCATCACAAATGGATAGTTGGAATTGTTCGGTCAAATTCTCTCAACGTGACCCTGGAAGTTGCATTCCAATGGCTCAGCGATGTAATTACTCAGTGGAGAGCTGGCGCTGGGGTATGTCTGTCTCGGTGGCACAGAGGATGGCGGTGGTTGAGACTCCGAGTGTGCGATGTTTCTAACGTGTTCGAGTTAGGGAAACATGTCCAAGTCATTGACTGAATCTTCGTTCCCCTTGAATTCACGATGCTGAGCAGGTTGAATGCTTCTGGCTCACTGCGAATCGTCAGATTCTCCTGGTGTGCAACTTGATGGTGTTCAGGATGGTGTAATTTGATATGTTTAAGTCGCCAGCTGTGTGGGATGAACTTCTTTCAGTAGGCAAATACGTGACAATGGAAAGTGGCCATCTCTGGCGTTGTCGACGACATGCGAGGAGTGGACTATACAGCATAGAAATCGACGAAAGTTGGCGCTGGGCCTGAGCTTCCTGGTGTGGGTGTAAGGTCATAATACTTTGAGCTAACTTGAGAGATTTATTCAGCCTCAACACCATCACAAGAAGGTTCCATACATGCCAGGAGTTGCAAAAACGCTGCATACACAATGTCCCATAATACTATGAATAAAATACAATCATTATGAAACTACAAAATAAAATATACCCTGAGCAATCCAAAAACCTTATGATGAGTGTAATAATCAATACCTGAGAACCATAGATTAGAACAAAGGAAACGAACAAGACAAGAACCCGGCTTTAGCATGAAGGAAACAACCATCGACTCCGCTGCAATGCTCGGATTGGTTCCCTCCTCGCCTGCTGAGCCATCCGGGCGCGCCTCAGGGACTGGCAGATTGGGGTGCGGTAGATCAGGGAGTGGACCATTGGGGAGACTCTCGCCACCTGCTGATTTCCCGAGCAGCTACTTATTCACATGTGCATCTGCGGTTTTTCCGGTTGCCTCAGCTTCTCACAGAATTGGCACTGCCGGGCGAGGTTTTTGCCACATCACAAGCCCCAAAAGATTCCAACCCACTGAGAGGATGAGTCACCAGAGATGGTGGTCGAGGGCGAGGTTCTGCATTTTGTGGCCGTGGGGCAGGCACCAGAGGTTGTGGCGGTGTGGTATGCTCACGCATTTCCTGGCCATGCTCAGATACCACAATTGGCTCATCCTGTACAATGGTATCTACATCGTCAGCCAAAGTACAAACCATCACCTCCTGGCCAATCGTCCAATGTTCTTTGCCATCATCCTCATCCTCATCCTCCTCCTCATCCTCATCCTCCTCCTCCTCCTCCTCCTCCTCCTCCTCCTCATCTTCCTCCTCTTCAACTTCCTCCTCTTCATATTCCTCCTCTACTTCTTCCTCCACTTCATCTTCCTCCTTTACTTCATCACCGTCAGTTTCTATATCCACATTGCTGTCCAAATCAACGCCATAAGGTGCTTCCACATCATCCTCCATGCACAGATCCACATCAGAATCATGTTCTGAGTGATATTCGCCATCCGGCTCTTATGTATAGTAAGCATCATCATCTGAGGAAATTGAGACTTTGGGTGATGCGTCTGGCTCTAAATATACCTGCTGTAGTTATCCCTCCGTGTCCGAGTCTGCCTCGTACATTTGCTTCTGCAACTGCAACGCAACACCATGACAGATATCATCTCCCCCTGGTGTTTGTTTAACAATACCTTTCCCTTGACCATTTCCCTTCCCCTTCCCCTTCCTTCCTCCATTGCCGTCCCCGTCCCCATCCCCTTCCCCATCCACTTCCCCTTCCAGTTCCCTTTCCCCTTCCCATCCTGTGTTACCTTCCCTTTCCCGGTCGCTTTCTCCCCGCCCTGTGTCTCCTTCTCACCATCACCATTGACACTGTCATTGCCATTGCCAGGACGGCTCCCTTCACCGCTTGGTGCTCTAGAATCCGCACCTGTCTCATCATCAACATCCTCGTCGATTGTCTCACCCCAATTCAGTGATATCACTGCCAGGAAATAGCCTGGCTTGAATTGCCTGGAGCTTGGCTGCTCAATCGTTGCGCCGAGATCATCGCTACCGTACCAAGAGGACCGCTTGATCGTGTGTTCATACTTCCCTGAGCTGGTTCTTTGTGGATTGGAGCGATCAACTTGATCCCCAAAGGCACGAGGGTTGCCTCACCTTCAACTGTTCATTTGGTAACGGGTTTGGTCAACCATTTGCCCCATCTATGAGCCGAAGGCTGCCCACCACTCCCGAAATGGCAAAACTCTGCTCCTGCTGTGTGGCCACGTCAGCTGGAAGTTTCAAAAGTTGTAAGTTGTGACTGGATCGAGTACAATTATATCATATAAGAGGTCGCATGCCCTCGCATCCTTGACGCTGCAAACTTCATATATCCGGATGAGACGATGCATGTCTACAGAGATGAATTCCTGTGAATGGTCCCGATCCTACACCAGGCGTTGTTTGATAACTGATGTCGGCATGTTTGCGCGAGCAGTCGCCTCCCCTTTTAGGTTGGGGCTGCTGTTTGGTGCCATCGCTGTTAGTTGAAAATGAATCTACATCCGAGGCATTAGCATTATGATACAGTCACATGTAACAGAAGGAAGCCCAGAGGGAACATTCAAAGTTTTGTATGTTATCAGGTGTGTATTGGAATATAAGGCGTTGTTTTGTTCAACATCAGCAACAACCCTAGTTTCTATCACAAACACCTGGGTGTTCCGAACGGCTCTGACGGCTCTGACGGAACCACGTACTGTCTGACGGAGAACCACATGCTACACGTCGCATTGCACACGTACCTCCTGTACTTTTTGGTGACGTATACGCACCATCAGAACGACACGTGAGTTACACTCTTCGCAGTGGCTGCTGTTATGCTGAAGCCGTTTACACAACGCCTGGCTTCTTTGGGAATGCTGCTGGTGCGCCTGGAAATCATAGCTACTACTTATCGTGCAACGATTTTCAAAACTTATACATTCAGTGTGTATTCTCCTCTATGTATCTATGTATCTATATAGCTACCGATCTACACACGGTATATCTGGACTGGCAGCACGCGGTGATTGCCAGCAATTCGAGGTGCGCCTGAAGATGACAATCGAGTGAACATCCACCTCCGTTACCCCTGTATCTCCGTACACACGCCGTCGCCGATTAACGATGTACTTGGAGGCCGTGATCGAGCGAGTTGAGAGATGCACTTGGAGGCCGTAATTGAACAAGTTTGGAGATACACTTGGAGGCTGTGATCGAGCGAGTTTGGAGATGCACTTGGAGGCCGTGACTGAGCGAGTTTGGAGATGCACTTGGAGGCCGAGATCGAGTGAACTCAGAGATGCACTTGGAGGCCAGGATCACGTGAACTCTGGGATACACTTGGAGGCCGTGATCGTATGAACTTGGAGGCTGTAATCGAGCGAGTTTGGAGATACACTTGGAGCCTGTGATCGAGCGAGTTTGGAGATGCACTTGGAGGCCGTGATCGAGTGAGATTGGAAGAGTACTTGGAGGTGATCGATGGACTGCGCGCCTGGTGCTGAGACTCCATTCATCAGTTACTTAACTCGCAACCGTGGGAATGTGACAAGGTGACTTCGCTTTTCAGCTCTCGTCGAGAGCTGGCTGATGGCGGTCGATCATGTAGGGAGGCACGCCGGAAGCTGAAGCGATGTTCAGGGGTCAACTCGTAATCATGAGAATGAAGGGAAGACAAACAATCTTGGGTGGATGCTGTACTCGGTGTCAACTCATGATCATGCCATGGAGAGATAGAGAGGGATGACTT
>Ga0307515_10001451_pt1 | contig 53248 bp, 37 predicted proteins | sample 17_EM_MG_FD_194513 | JGI IMG/M metagenome (GOLD analysis project Ga0307515, IMG submission 194513) | Populus trichocarpa ectomycorrhiza microbial communities from riparian zone in the Pacific Northwest, United States - 17_EM | ecosystem: Host-associated > Plants > Roots > Unclassified | place...
ATACTTAATTTGAAGGTCAACAAGTCCCTTCCCTGTAAATATTCAAAGAAATTGAAAGGGATGGTGAAATTACTATAGTGTTAAACACTATTCATCCTTACACAAATCAGTATAAATTGTAATAATGATTTTTTTATATAATTTTTAATTTAACCTCCAAACTTTTATTTGGTATAATTAAGCTCTTTTGTTGTCACTACAGGATTGTCTATTTTTTTTCTTAAAAAACTAGAGGGCTTACTGACTTAAAAAAAATTAAAAGCTTGCGCGCATGAGTCTGGCCTTGTAGGCCTACGCACAGGTCTTTTCTTGATGGGGTAGACGCTTTGCCTAGCTCACTAGGCCCAGCAATGTATGATTTTTTTTTTTTGAAGAAAAAACCTTAATACTTTTTTTTTCTTTTTAAAATAATTTTTAAATTTATATTTAATTAATACCAATTCTCTATGATTTTGTTTTTGTTTATTTAGTATTTTTTAAATAGTGGTTATGTTTTTAATTATACTAGATGTTTTTAATTTTTGAAGAGGTTAGTACTTAGTATAATTCATTTAGGATATATATATATATATATATATATATATATGTGTGTGTGTGTGTGTGTGTGTGTGTGTGTGTGTGTGTATATATATGTAATTGAATTTATTTTTAAAAATAAAAAAATATTTATTTTTCATATGTGCAACTTTGCATAATATTTTTTTTTCTTTTATTTAATTCAATAAATTTTATGTGTGTATTGATTTCTATTACAAAATGACTTTAATAAAAGAATTCATTAAACACAACCAGGTAAATGATATGTGTTGCGATATTAAATATTTTGATCTACTTTTGTCTCTCAATTTGTCCAATTTCATTTTTAGTTATCGTTAATAAAAAAAAAATTTCATTTATTTACATAATAGTTATTGATTTATTTTAATTAGATACGTGCATAATTTTTTTTATTTACATTTAGGAATTTCTTTATGTAAAAAAACATGTTGAAAAATTCCACGTGTTTAATTTTCTTTATATCATATATTGATATTTTTAATTTGATCCCTATTCTTTTGATTTTTTATTTCTTTCCTTTACCCTTTTTAAAAAGTTTTATTATTTTTAATTTCACCCTTCAATCCAAGTTTATAGTGTATTTTTTATTTATTTTGGTCTTCATTTTTGTTTTTTCCCCTTTTGTTAATATTTTTATTCCTTTTTTAATTTAACTCTCAAATTGAAAATTTATTGTTTTATTTTAATTTATTTTTTATTTTGATTTTAACCCTCATTCTTTTAATTGATATCAAAGATTATTAGTAATTAATTTTTTTTTTTGATTTCATCCATCAATATTTGATTTTTCAGGGATTGAGTTTCATAATTTTCTCACGTGTAGTGTTTTCAGTCTAATGATCTGGGTCATAGGTTTGAAAAGTTAATAAGGGTTGACATCTGTTTTTTTTTATCTTTTTTTTCAATATCATAGTTCGATATTTTAAAAAAAAAAGGGTTTTATGGCTTTCTTCAATTTATTTTTATATCCAATTGTCCCGATCTATTGATCTAAGATGCAAGTTTGTTAGGTTAATTCGAATTAACTCTCTTTTTAATATTGCCCTGACCCAGTCTAAGAATCCAAAACACGTGTGTCGACAGATCCTTGGCGTTGAGATCTCAGCACCAGCAATTCAGTGCCCCCACAAACATAATTAGACGCGTTGTGGAGGTCGGAGAACAAGTCTTTCCGTGTTCTGTCCTAAATTTTGAACCTTTCTCTACTCTGATTCTGTAAATGATGATGGCAGACTGTCTCCCAAAGATGGGTTTGTACTTTGTACCATCTCATTTTCACTGGTCCCTCTACTGTTTTGATTTTATCAATCCAGTCCCTCTTCAATTTCTTTTCTCAATGTTGCCCTCGCAATTCATTATTTTCGTTTTATCTGGACAGGAACGATTTTCTTATGAGAGGGGAGAGTGACCTTTACTTTTCTCGTTTTGATTGTTTTCACAAAAATATATGTTACTGATTTTTGCACACGTGGACAGTTTGGTCAGATTTATTATTTTACTTGGATGAAAGGTCTAAATTCAAAGAAGAAAAACGAGGGACAAGGTTCAGGTTAACACATAAATTGACGAGGGGCTGGATTGGAAGAATCAAAATAATAGAGGGACCGAGCAATCTCATTTAACCATAACTTTTTCTGTCTTGGTTGGTAGAAAAGGACACACACCACTAACCTAATAACTCTTCCTAACTCTTCCTAGATAATTTTAAAGGAATAACTTAAATCATCAAATTTTAAATTTATTTTTTAAACATCATCAATTTGAATATTACACATTTTAAAATCTTGAAAAATTAATTAAGATATACATAATCTAATCCAAATACTCATAATTAACAAGAAAAAAAAAACTTTTCCTCAAGCACCCACATCCATGCCTTTCTCTTTGCTAGCCACCAAAATCATAGAATAAGCAACAATAAAATAATTTATCTTGAAGTCACCAATTTCGTTATGAATAACTTGTTTTAGCTTACAACTTGTTCATTGGTTGGCTCTTTGACTTGAATTAGAAAAATCTTACACTAAAAAAATTATTCGAGCAGCAAAGAATTGCTTGATACTGTTATTAAATTAGGTTTAGTGTGTTTACATTAAAATTTTTTGATTCAACTTCTTATCTAGTCCAGATTTATAATTATATTATATAGGAGTTGTTTCAGTATAACATAATCGACTTGATGAATTTCAATATAACTCAGATGACCAATAAAAAATATGGTTTGATTTAAAAAAATCAAAACAATTTTTTTCTAGTATTTAGATGACTATATATTAGATCGATTTGAATTTCATGGACTAACCGGTCAAATCCACGATCCAGATTATGAACACCACTTGATTTAAAAAATTGTTTTTTTAATTATTTTTTACTTAGCAAATAGATACTTATAAAAATGAATACAAAATAAAAATCATGATATTTGTTTGAGATTGTGATAACTTTATAAAAAATAAACCGAGATAATTTATGAAGATAAACAAAATATTTAAGAATGAACTCGAGAAAAGAAGAATGAAAAAAAAGAGAAAGAATAGGATACAAAAATAGAAAAAGAAAAAGAAAAAGAAAAAGGGATGAAAACGAAGAAGGTCACACCCTTTATTATTTATATGAAGAATAAGAGACATGAGTTGACACCCTAACTTTTTTAGACCTATTAAAATAATTTAATCTTAATATATTCTTAAATGGTTAAGAAAACAAACACACGAATAAACCTAAAACAAAAGGTCACATGGAAACAATTACATCAACAAGTTTAGGTAGTGTTTAATTATTATTTTAATATAATAAAGATTAAAACAGTAAAAATAAAAAGAAAGTATTTTTCTGTGTTTTTTATATTAAAAATATAAAAAATAATTTTAAAACAGTTTCAAGAACATATATTTTATATTTTATGTTTATGTATTTCTTTTCTTAAGCTAGTCACGTGCTAAAAAAGATTAAGGTGGAATTGCGAGCTAAGACCCTGTTTTTTTTTTATGTTTTAAAAATATTTTTTAAAACAATTAATTTTTTTATTTTAAATTAATTTTTTTTTGATATTATTAAATTATTTTAATTTAAAGATGTTAAAAGTAATTTTTAAAAAATATAAAGATATTATTTTAAAAACTTTCTCGTATTTCGAACGCCACCGCGTTTGCCTACCTATACCCTCTCTTATCTCACGTGTTATATATATATATATATATATATATATATATATATATAGAGAGAGAGAGAGAGAGAGAGAGAGAGAGAGAGAGAGAGAGAGAGAGGAGCTCTGCACATAGATGTTCTGAGCGCTCTCTTTTTGAAACGCGGGTTCCTAAACTACGACTCTGTATGTCACTGAAATAATAAAAATAAAATAAATGCGGGGGTGGTCACTCGTTGAATCCGCCCGACACCTCGCATAAAAAGACAAATTGACTTGAAAATAAAAAATAATAACAGCCCATCAAATCAGAAGACTTGAGCTTTTCATCAGAGCTCTCTATAGTTTTAATTTATTTATAACCCAATCCCTCATTTCATTCCCCCAATTTATCCCCTTTTATGTTTTAATAAATATAAAAAAGAATAATACGGAGAGATTGATGAGAAAAGAATGTATTTCTTTTTTTTTTTAAAGAAAATATTATTAAATTAAACATAATCAACTTTGGTCAATGGCTGGTTTTAGTTTCTATCAATGAAACCATGATTAAAAATATCAGCAACTGAGAAAAAAAAAAGAAATATTATGTTGACTATCATCGGCATTTAACAAGACTCGGTGCGCTCATAATTTTAAATACAAGATTTCAGGATCAAGATGGTCAAAGTACAAATTTGAGGGACCAAATAAAATTTATTTCCCCACTTTTTTATTCATTTTTTTCTTCTTATAACGAGAACAAGCAAAGCCTGCACCAATATAAGACCACACCCCCCTATGTTTCAGCACCCCAAGACTCGAACTCAAGCACCATCTTTCTCTTAAGCCTGATTTTTCCATGGATACAGAAACTTCATCGTAAGTACTCACTCACAAATCCCTCTTTCGCACAAGAATTTGACTGGAAAACTTATATTCATCTCGTAGGCTAAATTACTAATCATCTTTTTCTTGGTTGACATTCAATATTGGCAGGTTTGAGACTAGTGAGATGCTGGCCACTTTCTTAGCTTCCACACCATTGCTACCCGAGTCATGGAGGCTCTGTAATCTTGCCAATGCAAATTCACCTCAGGGTTTTGTAGCAGAACAGATTGGAAGTATTGGGTATGTGGCCTTTTCTGGTATCGAATCGGTTTCAGGGTCAGACCCCAGTTTCAAGAATCTGGTTCCTTTGCCTGATGGTGGCAATAGCATGTTTCATCCATTGCATCACCAAACTGAAGGGGAAGAGCCAGTCTTGGTGCAAGGTGCCTTGCTGAGGATCTTTGAGAATATTTATAAGGACCCAAGTTTTCAAAACCAGGTTAGTTCTCTTCCTTGGTGATGATCTTCTTTGATATATGTGTTATTGGTTAATCATATGCTGTTTGGCTGGGAAGAAAATCGATGAAAAATGGGAGGATTAATTTCTGTCTGTTTTCCAAGAAACCAAATGCAGATTTTGTTTTCTGGTCTAGAAATAAAAAAACAAAAAACAAAATGTATTAAGAATGATGAAAATCTCGCCTAAAGTTCGATGATTACTTGCTTTGATTTCAACATTGATGTTAGCAATTGCCTCATGGTGTGTGTCAGGTATGCGCCTCCCTTTTTGGCCATTAAATGTGAAAAGGGCAAAGTACCAATATTCCATTCATACCATTATAATAAATAATAATTAGTGGCTTTGCACATCTCACACTTCAGGGAAAAGGTATTCTCATTCACTGTAGGTATAATAAGTACTAAGCATTATTTGTCGTGCTAATTGGGTTAAAAAATTAACTTTAATCACAATAAATAAATACATGGTTCTTTTGACTCATTTTTAGCTTGGTCATAAACATAATCCACTGAAAGAAACTAGAAAAAGAAGAGAGGCCGGCAAGAATTGATGAATGTCACAGCAGTGTGCACGGTGTCTTTTTATAAAAGGCATTTGCTTTCCGTTGGGACAAGGAAAGAGTTCTTAGGGCTTCACCTCCCACATCTTCTCGCCTTGTAAAGCAAACAAGAGCTCTCTATGGGAAAAGGAATCAAGGAAAAGTGAAGCTAGAAAAAGTTATCGGGCCTTGCATGTAGCTATCATCTCCTTGGTTAAAAATTAGATGAATTGTTATAGATCACTTTCAGAAACTGACTTGAGAGGAGTTTGTGAGTTTCTTTAACCAAATCACTATCAATCCCCAGATGGAGCAAAAACAAATAGGTGTGCTGGCTTCATTACGTGTTCCACTACAAGATATATAGGAAGGTGGATATCTCTGATGATGACCTTGTCTAATTTGGTAATAACTAAAATGTGCATATATAAACATTGGTCTGTAGAAGACAAGCACAAAAACCAAAACCCTAGCTCTTGTGCTTTGAATCGTAGCTGGTTGTCATCTTTTGTCTAGTTTTTATATCCCTTCAATTCGATCCCTTGGTGCTGAGTATACATCGTGAGGGCAAAATCACTCTTGCCATGCCGTGTTGACTTCACTTGCGTTTCGTCCATTTCCCTTGCCGACTAGCAGCCTGAGCCTACCACATATTTTATAGCCGCCTCAAATTGAGAGCCTAGCTATAAACCCTGCCTTTCTAAAAGAACAAAAAGCTCTCAATCCTGCCAATATTTGTCTGTCGTTCTTCTGATCTGCTGCCAGCTTCTTCGAAATCGCTATGAAGATTTTCATGTCAGAACGTGTTTTTGATGTCTTTTACACTCCTGTGCATATAGATATAATATATCTTTTTTCCCTTTTGATAGGTTAAAAAACATATCAAAATATTTTTTTATATATAAATTAAAATAATATATATATATATATATATATATATATATATATATATATTAAGCAAATGATAGATTTACTAATTTTATTTTCTATTCTCTCCCCTTCTTTGTTTTATTTTATTTATTTTTATTCAACCTTTTGCTTTATTTATTTTTACCACCATGTCAAATCAAGTGATCCTAGAGCCATGTGTACACAATAAATGAAATATAATGCACTTGCATCAATAATTCAGTCTCCGTTCAATGTTGCTAGAGAACGAAGACTCGAATTTAATAATTCCGAAGTGGGCTATCCATCACTGTTGATACCACCACTAGGCTATATATATCACACATTTTATTCAATGTTAACATTGCTATAACATGGAAAAATAATAAAATAATGATAAAAATATATAGTTTTTTTATGTGTTTATCTCAAAAATAATTTTTTTTTAAAATAAAAAATATATTATTTTAATATATTTCGAGCAAATAATTACTAGCATAATAACAAATAAATTTACTGCAGAGTGATTTTGCAGGATAGATTCGATCAGGATCTTCACCATTTTTATTTTATTTTTAATATAATGGTGGTGGTGATGGTGAATTGTTGACGTGGTTTCTTTAAATACCACCGACTAATTATAATATTTGAACGTGATTGACTTTAGTGACCACATGGTTGACCAGGTACTATCAACCCTGCATGTGCTGCCACATTAGACCAAGTCTAAAATTTAGCAGAAGCTTGAACTTCTAGAATTTATCATTTACTTTTGAAAAAGCTGTCATTTTTTTTTCTTTTTTTCATTTAATGGCGAGTGGTATCTTTGAATTAGTTTTGCTTGAATTTTTATTTCTTTTTTTAATTAAGAAATTGTATGATATCATGTTTATTTTTTAAGAGTGAACTCGTGTGTATGCAGATGCAAACACTAATGCAGACAAGCAAGTCAATTATCTTCACAGGCCATTCCGTAGGTGGAGCAACTGCCTCTCTTGCTGCTCTTTGGCTCCTCTCTTACCTTCAATCAAATTTCTTAAACCTCTCGGTACTATGCATCACCTTTGGCTCTCCATTGCTAGGCAATGAGACCCTTTCTCGTGCCATTCTTCGCGAAAAATGGGGTGGCAAATTTTGCCATGTTGTATCGAAGTATGACATCATGCCAAGGATGCTCTTTGTTCCAATGGAGCCCATTGCTCCACTCTTAAAACCCCTGCTACATTTTTGGCACATGTATATGAATTCTCCGCATTTTGGATTGCTTGCTGTACCGTTAAGTGATGACAGCATGGCTCAAATTTTCCAGCATGTATTATTTCACTTGGGAAGATTAGTAGAAGCTGAAGAAGAGGCAGTGACTGGTGGAATGTTGAGGCCATTTGGGAACTATTTTTTCTGTTCGGAAGATGGAGCAATTTGCGTGGACAATGCAGCATCTGTTGTTAAAATGATGTATTTTTTGTTCGCGACGGGGTCGCCTAGCTCTAGCATTGGGGATCATCTCAAGTATGGTGATTACGTAGGGAAAATCTCCTTGCAATTTCTGGAGAAGAGGAGTTTCATGCAAGGAAAGCTTCCTGAATCAAGCTATGAAGCAGGTGTTGTATTGGCTTTGCAGTCCACAGGAATATCATGCAAGGTAGCGCTTTCTATCAGAATTAGTGGTATTCTTTTGGTTTTGTTGTGCTATAATAGATTTTAAGAGAAGTGGACGTACTTTCTGAAGTCATTCTTTCTTGAATCAACGTGCAGGAACAAATTGCAGGGCCAGCCAAAGATTGCCTAAAGGCTGCTAGGCGATTGGGGCGCACACCAAACCTCAACTGTGCCAATCTGGCAATTAAACTGTCCAAAATCAATCCTTATAGGGCTGAAATAGAGTGGTATAAAGCATTGTGCGACCGGTCTGATGATCAGATGGGTTACTACGACTCCTTTAAACAAAGGGGAGCCTCGAAAAGGGACTTCAAAGTCAACTTGAACCGGCACAAGCTGGCTCAGTTTTGGGATAACGTAATAAACTTGTTTGAAAGCAATCAACTCCCCCATGATTTTCACAGACAAGGAAAATGGGTCAATGCTTCCCAGTTCTATAAGCTCCTTGTGGAGCCATTGGATATTGCTGAGTATTATCGAACAGGCATGCATCGTAGCAAGGGGCATTACATTGAACATGGAAGGGAGAGGAGATATCGTATTTTTGATAGGTGGTGGAAAGAGAGAAGTGTTAGAGGGGAAAATTATAAACGGAGCAAGTTTGCAAGTTTGACCCAAGACACATGCTTCTGGGCAAGAGTGGAGGAAGCCAGGGATTTGTTAGATGCTCTTAGAAGCACTAGTGATCCGAGTCATTTGGCTTTGCTTTGGCAGAAGATAGATAGTTTTGCGAGCGATGCAAACGCGTTGGTTGAAACTAAGGAGGTGTCTATAGATGTAGTGGCAAAGAATTCAAGCTATTCATTGTGGCTAAAAGATTATAATGAATTGACATCACAAAAGGTGCAATTCCGTCCCTTGTTTTTGAGTTTTGTGAATGAGGAAATGGTTCCATAGTTTCCATTGAAAGGCTATGAAGCCATCTGCCAAGCAGGTTTTGTAATGAATATGTAAGATATATTTTGTAGTTTCTGTTACATGAATCAATTTACATAATATTAGGATTCCTGCTGTGTGCCTGTCCCTTTTGCTTTGCAGAAAAATGATTAGAAAACCTTCTGCTGCATGCTCCACCAAATTGAATCAAAGAACAGGTGACATTTAACTAACAGAGATCGTAAAACCCCTTTTCTTTTAAAGGGAAAATAACCGAACAAATGTATCTAAAGGAGAAACTGAAACTATGGTGTTCCAATAAAAACATCCAAGGTTGAATTAGTGATAGAGCTTATACCTTCCCATTTGGAATATCAATGTTTCTAACAGGTCCCTTGAACAATTCCCTTGCATCCAACACCCGCCAAAGCATTATCAAAATCAAACCAGCGACCAAAGCCACCGGCGCATAGTTGAATGTATCCCAGGAAATGGGGTAATAAGTTGGCAGAAGAAAAACTGAACTAACAAATCCACAGAAAGGCAATGAAGCAAAGTGACCTCCTTGCTTTGCCGAGGTAAAATGGGCCCGGCTTTGAAATGCTTCTCGGCCATTACCATTCTTGCAAAGATTGGAACTGCATAGCCTCCAACCCATCCAATTGTACATGTGGAAGTTATGGCAGTGGAGACTACGTTGACTTTCAAGATAGTGAGTCCAAGAAGAATACAGATGGCTGCACACAGCCACACTGCGTTAGAGGGAACCTTATGCTTTGGGTGGATTTTTCGCCAGATGGACGAAAAGGGAATTCCTTCATCTCTTGATAACGCATACACCTGAAGGAAACAAAGCTACATGCATTAGGTGTGAGATAACAGATCCAATCCTTGCAATTTTTATGTCAAATTTTCTAACAGAAAGAAACGGCTATCATTGTGAAAATGCAATTCTGTAAGATTAGCTTCGAAGCTGTCAAATAGGTTCACTGTGAAGTCTTGACTCTTGATAAAGCTATAGGCCTACAAGGAATCAACCACTTACCACAGAAGCTGCATTGGTGGTGATTGAGAGCCCTCTGAAGAAAAATGAGCCCCATATGGTAAACAGTAAAACGATTGCTACAGCAGAATTATGATGTCTGCCATGGAATGCATCATAGAGTATTTGAGCTGGCACAATTCACCTGCATTCTCATTTCTTGGGTAATAAAGGTAGCCAAAATCCTGAAGAAGAGTTGCAAGTGTAGAATTTAGACTTCAGTTAAATCCCACCAAGAAAATTCTTGAGGGTGGGTCTAAAGTAAATAACTTCTGATAAAGACCACAATATTACAGTGCCCAAGTGCAAAAGAACAGATAAAGGGTACTAAAAAGAGTAAAATAAGTAGGAACTGGAAGAGAAGTTGTAATACTTCACGACTAACAAAATGATCCCAATGCTGAAAGTAAGGGCCAGGATACAAGCCCAGCCAAATATTGAAATGATTCCAATGCTAGAAAGAATCGCAAAATGTACCTTTAGTTTCTTCAGTAAGATGGTCTGCAGCATCGTATCCATATAGGGAATACTGAGTAACAAGGAAAGATAGAATGACTGCGTAAGGTTTGTTTGATATTCCTGTCGACTCGGTTGCCATTTCGAAATGTGTGAGCACATATGAAGCAGATTTTGTCGTCGTCAGTGCCACCAAAGGAAGCATTATAACAATAACCAGTCCTCCAATAACTTACCATAAGAAATCACAATCAATAGTTTTTATTTTTGCACTTGAGAGGAAGGGGAAAAGGAAAAAATATAGCAGTCATACAAAAAGCATTAGATTTTACCCCAACATATGGAAATTACATCGATCAAGGCTATTACTTCTAATGCAAATGTGTTGAGCACTGCCCATATCAACGTGAGGCCAATGTACATGCATAAGAACAACCATTTAGGTGCAAAATATCCTCCATTTTTATTTGTGCCAGTGGATAATAGGATGATACTCTGCAAAGTTTGTGAACCAGCATATGCCTTCGAAGTAAAAGAAGTCAACATCTGAATCTCATTCTCTAATGGTGAGAGTCCACTGAAAAGAAAACTACCTGAGTACCGATGCCTGCAACTAGCCCTGTGGTCTCAAGCCAAGCACAACACCATGATGCAAATTGACCCAATCTGGGGCCAGCTAAATGAGCGGCCCAGAGATAGACAGATCCGGTTCTGTTTAATTTGAAACAAAGAGAATGTTAGATTCCTGAAACTTGCTGCAACGGGTATGCAAATAGTTTAATCAGAGCATGAAACTTTTAGATAACGTATTCAGTTTTGTGTTGAGAGATTACTGCTTGAAATATTCCAGTTAAGGAGATCATTTTCCTCTTAAGAATTATCACCCATGTATATTCTCTTAGACTAGTAAGCTTTTTGCAGAAGCAGCATTCAATTCACAGATGTAGAATTTGATTTGAGAAAAAATTGCATAAACAACAACTAAAACATAGAATCATTAAGAAGAGACAGGGAATTTTAGAAGGAACAAGCTTGAAAAGAGGAGCAGATCTAAGCCATTGCAATACCAAAAAACCAGGTGAAGAAAGATACAACAACCCATCACCAGACTAGACTTGCAGACCTGCATATAAAAGGCTTGAACCATAAGGAGGAGTAATCCTAGTGAAAAGGGTCATTGTTGAGAATGATATTGCAAGAGTTTTGAACAAAGTCTGCGATATAAAAGGAAAAACACCATAAGTACATCTGCATATATGATGTAAAAGAAAATCTAATAAAATCCCATCAAAAGGTTAAGATAAAAACATTCCTTCAACAAGAAATAATAAAGAACCACCAGCCACGCACAAAAGAAGAGCAAAACACAATACAGCAAGGGAATCCAGATTCAAGAACAATATCTCTTCTGAGCTCTTGCTTGTATCTTAGTTCATTGTGCCGCTTCTCCCCAGGATCCATTTATTGGACTTGTGTTGCCTCTGGTTGTCTATACTTCTTGGCATCAAGATATTATCTCTAGGAAGTTGGTTCAAAACAAGACAGAACTAGTTATACAAGTGGTTCCCTTCACCGAAGTTTTCAAAAAAAGAGAAGAGAGGGGGGTTGGCTTGTGCTTGCTTTATACCATGAATCTTCGTGGCTTTTAATGTAAGTATTAAGTCCAAGTTTGCTGTTGTCATGCTTGAGTTTTCTATGTTGATTCCCTCCAAACAAATATAATAACAGCCGCATATTCCTTATTCACACGCATCCTAGTATCCAGTTTCACATTTCTCTTTCAATGATTCTTCTATTATATATATGGGGTATCAAGATGAGTTTCACCATAGAATGGTTCTATTCTATGATGAAAATAATAGTGGCAACATCTTTACATATCTGAAGACAGGACAGATTTTCTCAAAACATGGAGTGAGATGGCAGGCGGTGGATACATGTGAACACTAGTAGTTTTCTCTTCCAGAAGTTTGACTTCAGTTAACGGACTTAAAGCATTGATCATTCAAACTTTGTGAATGGATATAGTTAGGTAAGGGGACCCATCAAAAAATCCCTGAAAGCTGGGTTCTCAGATTCAAGTCCCACTTGATTAAATATCTTTCATAGTCGATAGATTCGCTTTCGATTGGATTGTTCTTCTCCCATAGAATTTCAATAAACACATGCACTTTCAACTCTTAAGGATTCGATTTATTCCACAACTCGTACACACACGCGCACAAAAACAAGACTTCGTGTTGGCTGCCCCGTTTCACCAGAACCACAAAAGGTCACCTAAAAAGCTGCAACCATGCAAAGACAATCCATCTCAGTATTTGAAACAGATACAATCATCTAGCAGTAGCACCTAAAGTCCCTTTAAGACAGCTGAGTTTATTACATCTCTCCAGCTGCACAATTCACCAAGTTCCCTTGGTGGGATGCTAAGGGCAAACCAAGACTTCAGTCATGGTTTAAAATCAGGGTTAATATCTCAGTCTATGCTTATAGAATGAGGTATTTTTCTATAATGTCTTTATGTCCATGATTGAGCTAATTTTATCTTTAATATAAATTAACTTTCTAATCCATCCATTTTATAAGAACTGATTGAGTCATTAACCCTTTAAATTATTAGGAAAAGATAAGGTGCATCTTTTTCATCAAAGCTTCTTGCGAATTGTTTTCAACATGTCAAAGGCAATATGCAAATATTCTGCTAAGACGGCTTGAGAATGACCTAGCCTGTAGATGGAATGCTCCAAGTTTTCAGAGGTGCCGCCTGAATCTCGCCCAGGTGAAAAAGAAAAATTCAGTTTTGGATGTTGAAACTTCCAGGACCACAAGACTCACATTAAGATCCTCAATCTCAATCTCATTCTAGAACAATTGCCCATAAACTAACTGATCGTGCTACAAATAACAAAGACCAACAGGCATAAGCCTGGGGTATCTCGAAAATAAATAAACAAATTGAACAGCTATAATATCTCTTCAACTTTCCTAAGCTCCTGGGACAACTGACAGCATTCATATCTTTGTAAAGAATGTTTAGATGGGGATATCATATAATGATCATTAGACCTTACCTTGAAAGGAAAGTAAGAGATGATCAATTCTCTGTCATATAGAGCCCTTCCGTGGAAGTTTTATACAGTGTTGCAATGCAACCTGAATATACAAAGCACTCCGTTAAGATGAGATGCTCAAACTTCTGAATTGGGCCAAAACGAAAGCATAATCCCCTTATCGGTAATACAGAAGTTCCAGAAGCTTTATCCATATGACAAAGTGATATTTGGGCTTAGCTACATCGGTATTACACTTGGAATGCACTATAGTTACATGAAATATGCAGAGATAGTGATCAGTCTTCTTCCAGAAAATATCTTCTTGTAATTATAAAAATAAAGGAGCATGATATCCTTTTGTTTGCTAAGAGACTAAAACGACCAATAAAGTACAACTTTTCATAGATCTGTCAACTGAACTTTTTTTCAAAGTGCATACATAAATGTGGGAGCATCTGAATACAGAAGCCTAACTAAAATAAGAAGCCCTGCCAGACTCTCATCTCCCGAATAGGTTGTGGTAATGTACAGCACTGAAATGATGTACTTTTGTTATGTGAAATAAAACAGAAGTCATTCACTTCTGAGTGCTTCATGCAACGCCATTTAGTCAGCCAGCTTTGGTTACCTTAGTTTTGATATAACTGCGGTATGAGGTAAATGCTGGAGTTACCTTAAGCTTTGAAGATTCAAGAGGTCTACTCTATCAAGCACCTGCCCCAAAAGAATGGGCTATAGAATCATGTAACTGGAGCTACATCAAATGAATTAAGCACTTCTTCCAAAATCGTTCTGGTATGAGCTTCAAGAGGGCTCCCTGTCTTGTCTGAGTGGGTAATATTTAAGAGGTAAAGCTTCTTAGAGGACACAAATGCAGCTGAGAAGATCCTCTTCATCCCTCCCCTAGTACTGTCAACCTTGTATTCAAATTCATACACTTGTAGACCTCCATGGCCTGATCTCTCAGCCACAGAAATAACCTCAGCATCCTTCGTGCTTTCCTGTACCAAAAGAGAACTTATACTTACCAAAGCTTTAAACTTTTTATCCAGCAATCATTCAGTTGAAGATGTGGCAATAAAAGAAAATTCCTGATCACAATGATAAAGATAAACAGGTATTTAACTATTTCTCCCCTCAGACCTATAACACTATCCTCTGAAAATTCAATATTTTCCCTGAATGTAGAAGCAGGACAAAAGACAACATGAGAAGTATGTGTGTAGGCAGATAACCAAGTTTCAGGGTTAAGCATTTTACCTTTTTCTTTTCAGCTTGAATAAGCTTGTCAGCCAAATTGAGGACTCCCAAATTCACCAAGGCTTGTTAAACGAACTGGGGTCACCACAACACCAATATTGTTACTCCCCTTATTAGCCTCCTCAAACAGCACTGTTGCCCCTGCTTTATCCACCTAATTCACACAAAACTAACCAAACTCTTTCAAAACAGCAACCTTTATACAACACTCACATACTCTGTACTCAAAACTAGTGTGCGTGTGTGTCCACACAGATGTTCTAAGTACCTGAACATAAGAAGAGGGTCTACGGAGAGTGAAACCCTCCTTGGAGTCAGTGTATCTTTCAAGCTCCAATTCTTGAGCCAAAGTGATGTTGTTAGACAAGTTTTGTAATGACCCAGTTATGAGCAGAGCAAGAACTGAAAGGTTCAGGTCTCTTCTACTGCTTGAACGGAAAGCTTCATGAAGAGGGTGACTGGTGCTTTGTGGGTGGTAATGTTTTGGGGTTGAGAATGAGGTTGAAGGAGACGATAAAGTTGAAATGTTGAAGGTTTTGAGAGAAGAGGGTTTAAGCATGTGGTTCTGTTGGTAAGGATTGTGGTTTGGGAAAGAGAAGTCAAGTTGCAATGCCATTATTAGAACTGGAAATGATAAGGGACATGTTTCCTCCACGCTATATGCTATCTGGTGACTACTTTCTTAAAATATAACAAATTTTTTTTTTTAAAAAAAATGGTATAGTATTTATCAAGATCAATATTATTATATTGATTAAATAGCATGCAATATTGTATCAATTAATATATTTGTTTTTTTTAGCTTTGCTCAATTTAAATTCATTATTTTATTTTTTATTTGTTTTTTTATGATATTTTCATCTCTTTTAATAATATTTTATTGTTTGATTGTGTGCATAGAATGCTTACTTATTAAGTAGCCCACATGTGTTTTCTTCTTATTTTTTGGTGAGTTTATATTTAATATTTTATGTTTTTATATGCTCTTGATTTATAGATTTTTTATATGTTTTTTTTAGATTTTATAATGTATAAAAGAGGTTGTTCTCATATTTGTATATCCATTAAAATAAAATTAAAAACACTAAAAGAACATGAATTTAATGCTTTTTTACTTTTAATATTTTATATGATATGATGATTATAATTTTACAATACCAAGGAAAAATTAGGGTTAACATCATATGATATCTTAATTATCTAATAATTCCAATTAGGTCACCTTACAATTACATTTTAAATTTAATTAGTGGAAAGTTATTAATTTTTTAGCTAAAATAACATCAAAATATAAAATTAAAAATCTTATCTTACCATCATATTCAACACAAACCAATACAAATAGTGCATCCTATTTTGATTAAAACTCAGCCTTCTACACTTAATCAACAGTACTTATGGAAATGCTTCATATGTATATAAAGACAAGTTCAAGAATCAATCCAACCCATTCAAGTTATTTTATATGTAAATCATATCCGACTTCGGATTGAAACGCTAAACTCATAACCCTAATCTTTCAAAAGGATTTGGGTTGTATTTACAGGTCTGAGTTCATATTTGCCACCCCTACTCATCTAATGCAAGGAGGAAGTGTGAAGAACTAGTACAAGCAAAACTGGGGGGGGTCAGAATCTCAATAATCTTGAGTTGCTGCATGTGCTATGGTTGAGAGTTTGGAACCATTAATGTGCTGGGAATTAGCTGCTCACACATTAGCCATTATTGTTCATTGGAATCCTTTTCCATTAAATAAATCAACATGTCATCCACCATACATATACACCTTAAACGTTACAACATGAACAGGATTTTATACCCAATACAGCAAACAAAATTAATCAAATCATAAATTTACTGGAAAGACCACAAACCGATTGAAATGTTAATGGCATACACCATTCTTTGCTTGCTTGATGGCATCTTGAAGTTGCCTCCAAACAAATGTATCGTGCACAATTATATGATACTCACATTGGTGAAATCCTGAGCTAGATATGCCCTCAGAATCTCAAGGGGACTGTTGATCAACAAGTTCCGCTAGTCATTCTATAGGATGGTGCAGCGATGCCAACAAAAAAACTATCATGACGTTTAAATAGAACTTGAAGGCTCATAGCCCCTCTTCATTTCAATCCCCACCTGGAAAAAGAAAGGCAGAATAAACTAGTTCATTGCATTACCAACAACGTGGATCCCTGGGATGCTTGAAAAGGGAAGGGGCAAAATTGCAACTTTTTTTCTTAATGAAAATGTATTCTCATTTTACCTCTTTCTCGTATCATCAGGAGAGAGCAGGGATGCTGAGGGATCCAATGTTCAGTACTCTAGGCAATATCTGTGATAGCCCATGATAGCCCATAACAAGGATCAATAAAGCCAAGACATGATAACGTGAAGAAAATAGTTCCCAAATTAGTTTCAGAAGACTTCACCTCTCCTAATCGGGCATTTATCTTTAAAGGCACGATATCATCAGCTCGCGTCACACCTAAATTTACAATTGCTGTAGCAGCACCTGCCTCGTGAGCAGCTCTGTTCGATATCAAAAGCCTTGTCAATTGAAGCTTGAGCAGTCTTAAAAACATCATGCTTCAGTTGCTTCATTGTCAGTTGTGTTTTAGTTGGGTACAATGATAAAGAAAAAGGTTAAAGAAATCCCAGATTCCACTTCAACTTCAAGCATTAATTCCTTGCACACACGAAATTAAGGTTGTCTTGATTCAAGCTATAGTCTTTATCAATATGCATGTGGCAACATTTATTCATCCCTTTGATGGAGTCGACATCAATGTCAACCTTAAATGAACTTATAATGCTTCAGGGATGAAAATGACCATCGACTTAATTGCAGCCTTCAGAGGATGCAGGCTTACATTCAGTTACTACTGTTCACAGTTATTGATGTATTGTTCACTGCATGGAGACATGCATGGCAGTTATTATCCTCAGTCCTATTCTCATCGTCAATTAATGAATTTTCTTGATTATCAACATTGAGTTTAGATTTTGAGAGACTTCATTTATTTCCAGATCAAAAGGAAGAAAAAGAAACAAAGAAGCTGTAAACTAAGACATAAATTTTCCAGAGACAAAGGTATCTCTGATCATAACCTTGTTACGCAATCAAAATTTGTCATCTCCCGTCATAGAGAAATGAACAAAAAATGCATTTACCTGACGAGTCTAAAAGCAGACATGGTCATTAGAGATGATCCTAGTACAAGGAAAGCATCGCAACCTTTTGCAGCGTCCATTGCCTTGTCTGCTCTATCCTTGGGGACATTATCGCCGAAGAAAACAACCTTCAGGATTAGCAGATTACCATGTTCAGAACCAATATTTCAAAAGGTGCTTTACCTGTATGTTTAGCTCAGCTATTGTTGTATCATACATGAGTGCATTTGCTTGAATAAAAATGATTATATGTGTGCTGCATACATGCCCACATTTCATTTTGTGAACTGAAGAAACTGTCATAGCACTCATATATGAATGACCAAATACTGCAACTTCTTTGTTAAATAATTCAAAGTTAATCTATGCAATCAGCAAGTAAGCCTTCCATGATAAGTCATCATTAATATTTCCATCAGAGGTTATAGTAATGAGATTTACAGCAGATGAACTCAAAATATGACCACTTTCTCAAAAAAGAAAAGCCTAAGAACATTTTGTATCATCTATGTGATATTTTTTAGTTATTTCACACCATGAACCTTCTTCTACTGAACAATTCAGAGACAGCTATAAAATAAAATTACTGGATTTTGTAACAACCTATACTAGGCACTTATTGCACAAGTATATGAAATTCAATATGAAAGAAAGACTATAAAATGATGTGCAGAAGCGAATACTTGAAATACTGATAGAAACTCATATTATAATGGCAGATTCACCTTGGGTGCACAGTGTATAAGATATGTATTCGATACATGTACATGAATTCTGCTTTCACATGTATTACCATCTGTTAACAGTGAAATAGCAAAGCAACAATTACATGGTCACAAATATATGCCCCGTCTTAAAACCAAGCATAATGCATGTACTACCTGATATCAGAAAACTTACCAAGTTTACAGACCATCACGTCCATTCAATGATGACTTTCTACGAACATTAGACAATGCCATTCAATGACAACTTTCTATGAACATTAGACAATGCCACTCTTAGTATTTTCAATGCATGTCTACCTTATTTTCAGGACTTAAATTTCCTTTTAACATCTTATAGCACTTGATGAAATCCTGTCATGGAAAACAACAATTTCAACACACTTGGAGTTGTACTCTTCTCTCTCACACACATAAACATGGGACCCACCATGAAAATTATCCACGGACCCCACCTTCATTAAGAAAGGGGAGTACAACCTCAGGTGTATTAAATAATTTCCCTGTATCCTGATATTCCATGTACTTATGGCACTATACCAGTCTTTTATGACCACATGGTTCTGCAACATCTACACAGTTGAAGATACATCAGGTCATCTAGTAACCCAGTAAAAAAGAATGATAACTAAAATATGGATATGGATATTGCTTGCATATATCAATTATAGTAGACATAAGCAGTTACTGAAATAAGAAAAGCAAAAACATTTGTTTTGGAATCAGAATTTAAAAGCCTCCAAAGATATAGCAGCTGAAAATTATAAACCAGTACAAGAAAATATTACATCAGGTTTGAGCACTCCATTGCATTTTGGGCATGCAGGTATGTGGTAATCCGCCTCCCAGAATTTCTCATCAATCTCAATATCACCATCAGGCCTTTGCTTCATGCCAAAGCTCTTCTCCGATCCAGGACTTCCATTATCCAAACTTTCAATTGCTTCTGCCCACTACATAATGATTTTCTCAATCAGCCTTAGCACAACATAAATAACATTCCAGATGAAAAAATGAATTTGCAGCCAGGTTAAAAAAGGATTAAGTAGTTGAAAGAAAAAAGGAAAGAAAGCCATTCAAGGAAAACAGGCAATTCAAAGGTGATTTTTGCATGTAACCTTGCCAACCATTTTGTTTTATTTTTAATGACAAATTACCATTTTACCCTTAATGAGTCTTTTTGCTTCCATTTGACAGTCCTTATTCTTTGATAGCACTACCGAGCTCCGTTCATCTTAAAATTTTAATCAGATTTTATTTAATATATTTTAAGGTTCCTCATAAAATTTTAGCTTCATCTGATGGTCGGATTTAAAATTACGTCCAATAACATAAAACTAGTCAAATTGTGATTTTTCGTCAAATTTTTGAATTTCTCTAAAAATTCTGAAATTTTAACCCAAGCTAAGGAATCATATTAGAAGTCTCTACGCAAATTTTCAGAATTTTCTGATAACCCGATCGAGAGTTACCAATTTTTTTTTCTTTTTGTTTTACATGAAACTATTCAATTTATAATTTTTCGCTCAGAGGTTTTACACATTTTCACATTATTTAAGAAATGCAAAATATTTTCTATGATGGGGTTTTAGCTCCTACTATTCATCCCTTTATATAGGCACCTTTTAAATGGGTATCCTCTCCATCACCTCGCCAATAAAAGGGACGGAAACTGCTCCCTCATCATCCCTGAAAATCCTTTTTGGCATTTGAGAAATATCTTTAAAACCCTTCAAAAGTTTGATTAACTGGATCCCTTATCACAATTTTTATTGGACAGAACCTCAAGTCCCTCGTTCAAGCCCTACATTTTTAGATTCTTATGTTTCCAATCCATGTTCTAACAGCCATTTCTGACAATTGTACTTGATTCTGAGGCCCCAAACCTTTGAAAAAAAGGCATGCCTATGTTAAGACCTCATTTATCTAAAGCCTCTTAACTCTAAAAGGGTACAGCATATACTTATGTCAATCTCTCGAAACTAAAGCTCATTCGTGAAATCCATTTGGCATTTGAGAATTCTCTTTAAACCTCTTTTGAGATTTTAGTAACTGGATACCTTATCACAATTTCTATCAGCTAGAACCTCAATTACCTCATTGAAGCCCTACATTCTTAGATTCATACATTTCCAATCCACATTCTAAAAGCCATTTCTGGCATTTTTACTTGAATCTGAGGCTCCTGACCTAATAACAATGGTGTGCCTATGTTAAGACCTCATTTATCTAATTTAGTCATATCTCCAAAAGTGTTCGGCTATACCCGTATGTCATTCTCTCTGAACCGAAACTAGCTCATGAACTCACCTCTTAAGCTTTGATGACATGATGCTGTATAACACATTAGAGTCTGGATATTTCCTACCTAGCAACAGTAAATTGTACAAAACCAACCTTTGGATTGAGGGCCTTCAGTTGATCTTGAAATGAACTCCGCGGAAAGGAAAAGTTGCAATCTAGACAAGTCACAGAGTATACAGTTCCATGTATTTCAAGTGGGTTGCTCCCAGCACGATGGTGCAGTCTGGAACAGTATTTTGATAAAGTTTGTCAATATAGCACTTGTCTATGGCTGCATGAGACCCTCATAGTTTCTCGAAAAAAAGGAGTGGTATGAACAGCTAGTTACCTATCAACATTTTGTGTAATCATAAAATCAATCCGCCCAGCTTTTTCTAAAGATGCCAAAGCAAAATGGGCTGCACTAGGTTCTGCAGCATGAAACCGTCTCCATCCAGCATAGCTCCTAGCCCAATATCGCCTACGTGTTCGACTTGAACGGACAAACTCCTGTTCATAGAGAGATGCAAGTATATGTTAACAACGTAAACTTTTGTTGCATCGGAAAAAAAATTATACCAATCTTTGGAAAGTACAGGGTGAAAATACAATACAAAAGATTTCCTTGGTAGAAGAAAGAAGTACTGAACAAGCTCCAGCTTCTGTGATAAAAATCTTCTTAATTTTTTTACAACTAAATGGGCTCTAACAATGCTAATCATAGGATCAAGCAACATGTACGAGCTGCATTCCTTTTAGTGAACTAAAATCCAATAGGCATCTAAAATATATACGAGGCAAGTGCCAGTCTAAAAGGAAGATGGTCTCATTGAACAAAAGTTTAGGAGATAATGTATATTCAGTACTGCATTCACTTAACAACTGACTTCCCTCAGCTGCAAACATGAATCTAAATATTCTAAAATAAGATATAGAACTCATCTATTTGCAAATGGCTTCCACATCAATGAATTCAACCTTACATTGAATAAACAGTTTGAATTACTCTAAAATTTTCTCTCATAGCTATTGCATGAAAGAAAAAGGGAAAAAAGAACAGACATTGATATAGCTAATCTCTTTTCTGTCATGCCATTATCTCACTGGCAGAGATTAATTGATCCATAAAGTGAAGGATTTAGATTTTTCTATTATGATAATCAACTCAGCAAATTCCCAATCATCTATTCATGAATTGGTCTACATATTTTATTGTCATTTTTGTTCAGAGACTGATACAGTCATCATGTGAGATTAGCTAAGTAAGCCCTAGTCAAATTGGGCTGGCAGAAGCTGCTATTTTCTAAAACTTTTAGTCTAAATAGAAGATCATCTATCCTGCCACAGATTGATGCTCTAGCATATTGCTTAATTCCTGGAGAACTGAAGCTTTATTAGAGGACCATTACAGATGGCAATCTTGAAATTTAGTAGCTTTCCTTTGTTTCGGTTCTGATAACCTTGAACATATTTAAACACTTATCAATGTTGAAAAAATGCTGAAGAAACAAGATATCTGACAACGTGCCTTCAGATCACCTGATGGGTAATAGGTCTGAAACCAGAACTGTAGGCTCCATTTGGACTGCAGCAGGAACAAATTCCATATCATTATACATCAGTTTGGCCCCACCAAGAAAATTCAACAAAAATGCTTCTAGAGATAAAACATCACATGTTACCCATAGATTGGATAACCAGTTTGAATTACTACACAATTTTATCTTCTTGGACATAGCCAATGCATAAGCAAATAGAAGGGAAAAAGAAGAAGATCATCATATACTCAACAGAGGGGAAGAGTAGACAACTATAGATCAAAGCAGGCTCCAGCCACTTGTATTAATGTGATCGATGAACCATATGCAATCTTTGCCTTTCCCCACTGATGGCTATCTAATACTAAACATGCAGCCCAGTTCACATGAAGAGCACACGGAAATGAACAATTTACAAAACCATCCACAGTGAAGGAGTTCATGTGCATCCTAAATATTAATGTGGATGAAGAAAATAAGATTCATCAATGAATCACAACATGCCATGGCATTATACCAGACAAACATGGGCACGAGTTGAGGAGTGAGAGAATAAATTCAATGCAAGCATCAAAAAACTTCAATTTAGCCATCATCAACGATAGTTGCCACAATTCCAAAGCAGAAAGTTATTGACCACTAGCAGCTTGAGCAAACTTGCAAAGAGTTCATTCTGTTATTATTATTACAAATGCACTGCTTACTGATATATTAAAAGTGCAAAAAAACATCTTGTAGATATGATAGACTTGTACGACAGTATTAAGCTTATTGAACAGTATAGAGAAAGAGATAAAACCTTCTATAATCAGGAATTCCACATTCTGTACTAATCCCAGCTCCAGTCAAAACCACCAATTTGGTGCTGTACATAGCAAAAATAAATAAAAACATCACATTTTGTTACAAAACAGACATAGCTAATCAAAGAAATGAAACAATTTTGCTCAAAAAAGAAAAAAAAAGAAAGAAAAGAAACAGCTTCTTTGAGATTGCTCAAACCTTCGATCAAAAAACTGGTACAAAAGATCAACATCTCTATCACTTGGAGGATCTGAATCAGGAACTGTCTTCTTGTCTTTCAAAATTTTTGAAGAGACTTTTTCTTGGTTTCCAAATGCGTTCCCAGCAGGCAGTGAAATACGGTATGATGTTTGTACAAATCTTACAGCAGAGCCTTGAAAAGAAACAACCCTTTTGCCTCTTCTCAATGGCATACAATTCTTGTTGCTCAATTGAACAGAATCTACGAAAACAAGGTCGAGAACAGTACTTCAAAACCAAGGAATATCAATCATAAGAAAATCCCATTTGAGACAAATGAACGTAAGGCAGTTCTGTGATAAGAGAAAAAAAAAATAACCCAATCAAATTCAATACGAAACAACAACCCACTTGCCTTTCATTACATTTCCAAGAACCCTTCTTGCAGTTCTTAAAGTCTGCTGCAAATTCAAATGAAAAATTCAAACTTGAAACAAAAAGATTGAAACTTTGATTCTTTGATGATGAGAGAAAGAGAAAGGAAAAAAGAATGAAAAGATAACTTACAAAGAAGTGCGTGTGCAAAAGCATGGTGATTGTGTAAGAAAACTACTTTGGTCTATTTTTTTTTTTTATTTGCAAGAGAAATTCTTGGTCTTGGAGGGTATTTATGTGGTTGGTCTTAGCATTGGAAGCTCCGGTACTGGAGGTTGATGTTGTGGTTATGTTGTCTTAAAAGTTTTTGTCTATTTGTAACTTGTGTTCTTCCACGTTTATCACTTCTTTGCCGTTTATGTACCTCTGCACTCTGAATTTTCGTCAGTGAGATGAGATTTGCCGATTAATTTTTTTTTTCCTTGCTAAATTGCTGATAGAAAATTTTCTTTACCAAATTGTTTTGATTTTTGAACGTCAACGAAATTTCTTCTTCGAAGGTTCTGTGATTTTTGCAATTCAATTTTTTTCCTTAACAACAGTAAATGGATATCATTAGATTTTTGGCTTCATCATCCGTCCACCATTGAATGGAGGAGTGATTTGGTGGCTGAATGATGATAAAATTATTTAATAATATTAATCATTAATAGAATAATAGGATTTACTTAGAACGGAATCGCTTTTTTAAAATATATTAAAATACTATTTTTATTTTTATTTTTAAAATTTATTTTTTAACATAATAATATTAAAATTATACGAAAAGAAAAGAAAACTTCATTTAAAAAAAAAATTAAAACACAAAAAGAAAGTGACTCTTAATTATATACTACCACTGTTAGTCCCAAAAAAATAGTAGTGGAGTTCTTCAAAAACTCATTCAAGAATGATATTTGTGTCAAAGATAGAATTATCCAAACGAGAATATGATTACATTTCATAACAATTTTCATAGTCTTTCTTTCCTTAATTTTAAACAAATTATTTGCAAAATTTTCTCACAGCCATCTCCCCTACAATTCGAATCTAAGAATTATAAAGATCCAAAAAGTTTGGAGTTGGGTTTGAGGTCATATAAAGCACAACCACAGTCCACTTTAAACCTTCCTCTATCAGGCTCCGTTTATTTATTTATGTGATGCGGTGCGGTGAGTTCTGACAGGCTTCCATTACTGAGATATTATTACAGATACCATCTTTAACTGAAACGGGTGTTTTGATATGAAAAGGGTTTTAAGAATTTACTGCCATTTGTTTGGAAATTTTAGTTTTTGACTGTTTGGGGTTTTGTTCTTCAGTACAGATGGTCTCATATGTTTTTTTAGTGATTTGGACATGTAAAGGTTTCTGCTTTGTTTGTGTAATTCTTAAGTTGATTTCAGTCCTGGTAGTGTAACTGGAAAAGGTCTCTGCAACTGCAATATGAGATGACAAGACTCCTTTTTTATTTGATTTGAGTTGTGATGAAGTTATTATAGTCTTTGTATTGGTAATTTTGACCTGTTAAGAATTTGATAATGCTTTAGATTTTGTGGTTGCTGTTAATGTTCATTGATGTGGAAACTTTTGGTCACTAATTTTGTGTTTATTGTTCCAAGGCACCAATTATTGTTTATGCATGAATTACCCTTACAAGTCTTTTACTTTTTAATTGAAACTGCACACGCTGCGACTCGTTCATCCCATTGTCATCAATTGCTCGAAATCCTCTTGATGAAACAGCCTGGGTTTACTTTACAGTAGAGTTTGCTAACTTAGAACTGCAATTTTATTGGTCAATCTGATGTTTCTAGAATCTCATGTGATTTCAGACCTTTCCCTGTTGCACAGTTCCCTCGTGACAGCAATTACATGGAAATTGACAGATTTTTGGTTCACATCTGATGCTTTAAATTAATTTGTTAAAAACTTGATATCAGACTGTAAAGTTTTGAGGCCTGGATGGCACTAGCTACGCCTCTTGTAATTCTGGCCTACCCTATTTCAATGTACATCGAGTTAAGATTTTCCTTTTTCATAATTTTTTAGAATAAACTTTTCATTTTGGCAGTGGGAAAAATTTTGTTGCAAGAGTAGAATGATTATTAGTTGAGTGTACAAATAGCTTATGTCTCGTCTCTTAGAAAAGCAATTCTCCTGCAATTTCAGATCTTGATAACTCAAGTGGGTATTCAAACTCGTCTTTGACTGTCTATTAGAGAGCTTAGCCCATGATACTTTTCTTAATTACACAGGTTTGACACAAGTCACAGCTTTAAGTTAGTCCTTGTGCTTCACAGGAGTTAGTAGTTTGTTAACCAGTCAGGCATTCTATTTTTCTTGATGAACAAACTTCAGAGATGTGGCTTTTTCTTCTCATAATCCAACTCGGGTTTTTTTTTTAATTATGTAAGTCTTTTTTGTTTCTGTACCTATGATTTTATTCGCTTTTGATTTGCAGACACAGATGGTTATTCCTCCTCCGGTTAGACTGCCTAGAGTTACTCAATTTCTGAAGCCCTATGTTCTGAAGATGCATTTCGCAAACAACTATGTTAGTGCCCAAGTGTTCCACTCTCCATCGGCCACAGTAGCATCTTCGGCAAGCTCACAGGAGAAGGGCCTGAGATCAACCATGGAAAATGCCAGAGATGTGCAGCTGCTGCCAAGATTGGCAAGATACTAGGAGAGCGCCTGCCGCTCAAGGATATACCTGCTGTTACTGTTTTCCTGAAGAGAAAATGAATATCATGGAAAGGTGAAAGCTGTAATTGAATCCTTAGGAGAAATCAGTGTCAAACTTGTATGAATTATGGATAAGACAGTGTTACTGGGTTTGGTTGTTGAACTGTAGTTCTAGGGATCACTGTACTTGTCAGGAGGGATTACTTGGGAGAAAACAACGGAAAATGCATGGATGGCTTCTTTAATTGCTAAAGAACCAAGCTCCATCCATGCTTTCTTAACTAGTTATTTGCAGACGCAAATAAAAACCTGAAGGTAATTTTATTGATTAAATCTAAAGATGTCAATCTGGTAGCAATGCCATGGTGATGAATGGAAGTACTATTGCAAATGTGCACGGATTGGAAGGAAGTCTACGCACAGCTAGCAAAAATGAGGGGCAAAGCCACCACGAGGTGAAAAGCGATGGTGATTCTTCCATGACTTGGAAGGCAAACTCTAACTGCACCATGACTAAGATAGAAACAGTGAACCCAGCACTGTATTGAGAGCTTCACCACCTTTTCTTCTGTAGCGTCCAGTTACGCTAGGAGAATGCTTATGCTATAAAAGAAGAAAAGGGGAACAAATACGATGCTCTGAAATACAAAGTTGAAGTTAATTCAAGTCGCTGGAGCAATTGGAGTTTGTTTTCCATTTATTTTGTAATTGATCTATCAGAAGATGCATTCGTCCATGGGGAGAAAGCGTATGCAGGTTGATTCTGTTGCTATACAGAGTAGCTCCTATCATGCAAAGTCTACCAAGTTATTGCTGCTGTGATATGGTGAATCACACAAACGTTACGAGACATGCTTGATTTGTTGTTTATGTTTTCTCTTGAAAACCAATTTTGATCTTACGTGCTAGCTGTTCTCCCGTTTATGTTATAAGATGATCTCAACGCAATTCATATATTATTTAAAATTATAATTTATATTTAAATTAATTTATTAGAGAATTTAATAAATCACATATATATATATATATATATATATATAAATTATTAGTAAGAAATTAAAATAAAATAATTAATCAGATATGGCTTGATTGTAAATAAATTTTAAAAATTAAATACCAGAATGTAATTAATATAGAAAATTACAATTCTAAACCTATAAACAATCAAGTAAAGATTTAATTGAAAATGTTTTTAAAATTAGCCTAAAATAATATGTGATATTATTTAAGAGGTAAATTAATATTTTATAATTTATAAGGTTTTTAGATTTTTTTTATAAATAAAAAGCTATGATTCTTATTTCCTAAAATATGTAGAGTACAATACAAAAATACCTAAAACATAGAAAGAAAAAAAAGCTAGCATTTAAACATATAGCAATCTCTTACTACTAAAAGGGATGAGATTTTTTATTAATAATTGGTGTGGATTACCGTTATAAATTGGATATTTAAACGACATATAGTTTGCAATAACACAGTTTTAAAGCAATTATTTAAAGCCGAAAAAAACATTTTATTTTTAAGTAATCTTCATATAAACTCTAAATAACCCTAGATCTATCAAGTGGAGTTACTTGGAACTCTAAAAAAAAATTTAAAATGTATAATTTCTACTAGATGTATATGTTTTAGAAAACTCAACGACTCTACACTAGCTAAAAATTTCATAAAAGCATAATATTTATAATTTCTTATAAGAACACATCCTTTATAGAACTTAGCTTTTGCAGTGTCTTCTTGTTTTCTGGTCTTTGCCGCCTAATAATTTTATTCTGTAGATTTTTCAGGTGTGACTTTCAGCTTGTTTATTTTATAGTCCAAATCTAGTTGGTTATGTAGTTATTTAATCTTTGTTTCATCACGAGTCCAATATATATATACTTTTATGATGTATTTTTGTGTATAAAAAATAAAGAGGGATTAAAAAAACAATTCACAATAATTTGTTTACTGGTGAACAATAGAGTGAAAAACAATATTTTCCCCATGACTTTTAGATTATTACTTAATAATCCCTACATAACGGTGGAGTTATAATGTCATTAATCTCCTAAGCATTCATCATTTACTTGTAAAAGCCTTTGCAGCCAACAAAAGAAGAACCTGTCCTCTGTAGTCCTTCTAGGTTCTCTTTATCTTCTCATATTCCAAAAATAACAGAATTTTTACGGGTAATTACGTGGTTGGTGAAATGATAGATGCCAAAAGATGAAAATATGCTTCCATTAACATGTGTATATATGGTCAACATTCAGGACAGATGGATAGTGACAATCCCTTCAATCAGTCCTCCTATTCTGGGGCTAAGGCTTTGGATTACAGCAGCTGGCTGGAGACATTTTCTCCATAAACCAAAAAAGCTTTCCAAGTCACCATCTTTCCTTCTCTTTCTTCAACCAACAACAGAAACTTTTCTGCATCCCTTTTTCCTGCTGTAGAAACCCCATTTTGGTTGCCTTTTCAGGTTCTTTAAAAGCATCAGAAGCCAGTGAGTGTTCCAGAGGAATATAATTCAGCTGCGTTTTTTACCATCAGGTTCTTCAACACAATATCAGATCTTGCCAATATCGGGACCATTGATCAGTTTTTGAGAAAGTCTTCTGATAAGGTAACATGTAACATTTTGTTTCATGTTATGAACAATAGTTTTGTATGTAATCCAAAAGAGGCAGAAAATACGGTGGTAGGGCAGGATAGAATGGGATCACAGCTTTTCTTGCATTAGCATTCGTTCTTATGCCTGTGAAATCATAGTTTCGCTTCCATTTGAATATTTACATAACAATGTCTTTCCAATATCCATTGAGAAACTCCTCAGTGGGAGCTTCCTTATCATCTGCACCCCCAGAAAAAATATCAGAAGATCCATCGACAAATAAAACTCCTCAGAGTACTGTCACGTGCGCCTACCATGCTTATGTTGCAGGTTATTGGCGTACTATCACAGTTTTTTGGTGCAAGAACCTTATGAATCACACCCTCAACCTCATTATCAATAATCTTGAAGGTGAAGTTTGTTACAGTTGCAAGATTGACCTTAAGCCTTGGCTTTTTTGGAGCAAAAAAGGGGGTAAGTCTTTTGAGCTTGAAGGGTGCCAAGTAGATATACATTGGGATTTCCGATCAGCTAAATTTTCCGGGAGTCCTGAGCCGGCTAGCGATTATTATGTTGCTATAGTTTCAGATGAAGAGGTTGTTTTATTGTTGGGAGATTACAAGAAAAAGGCTTATAAGAGAACGAAAGCAAGACCGGCTCTTGTTGAGGCTATCCTATATTTGAAGAAGGAAAATGTATTTCACAGGAAAACCTTCTCAACCAGAGCTAAATTCGACGAAAGGAAAAATGAGCATGATATTATTGTAGAGAGTTCAACAGGAGGATCAAGAGACCCTGAGATGTGGATTAGCATAGATGGAATCGTTGTGATCCATGTTATGAATTTACAGTGGAAATTCAGAGGGAACCAAACTGTGATGTTGAGCAGGCAACCAGTGCAAGTGTTCTGGGATGTCCATGATTGGCTGTTTAGTACCCCTGGCACTGGCCATGGCTTGTTCATATTCAAACCAGGGGTTCCAGAACCAGAAGATGACAAGGATGGCAGCAGTTATGGTGGGCAGAGTGATACTAGTGATGGGAGTATGTACTTTTCTACCAGGAGTATCTCAGCAACAGCAGAATTCTGCCTTTTCCTTTATGCCTGGAAGATTGAGTAAGGTTTGTAGTATTCTGTGGAAATGGCCAAGTGCATCATACGCAGGCATTCTTATGGCTAGAACTTTCCCTGCCAGTAGAAATATAACCTGTAAAGTTAGTTATCGGTTATCTCCCTGGTCTGAGCCCTTCATGGATGTATATCAGATCCATTACATTTTCCATGTCCATTGTGGAAGCATAGTTGATAATGTCAACTGTAGTTTTGTCCAGTACAATTCTTTACATAGATCTTGAATTCATTTATTCCTCAAATTAATCTTTTACTTTACTGGAGTAACTTGTGCAATAGACGCAATTCCAGATCCATGGGTTCATAGCTCTAACCAGGCAACATTTTTCAGGGAATCAACAGGTCTCATGATCTGTGCAGCAACTTTTCATATTTCCATTAGTTCATTCAAAGCCTCCAGTAATAAAAGAAGTTATCGCCAACGAGCTTGTAGGTCAACCAGCTTCCATTTCCCCCTTCCCCCTAGAGATATCAGGTTTGAGCCTGTCACTTGTCAACCTAAAAATATTAAAAATTATTCAATAAGCTACATCACTCAGGATATTGCTTCCCCTTCAGTTATAGTTAATATAAAGCATTCAAGATAGAAATCACATAAAAATCTGAAGCGTTCCTTTGGAGGGTATTATTAAACACTAAAGAGAATAAGAGAATCTGAGTGCTTGTTTCAAGACCACGCCAATCATCCTCGAACACAGATGGGTTTTGTTGCAGGGTTTGGTGCTCAACACAGATATCTGAATATCCCACTGCAAACGGACAGTCATTCTTGTACATAAATATATCAGGATCAGAGGGTAAATGGCTTGGCATTTGGCAAAGTCAAGTAAACAGATCATCTATTTAGGCAATTCACACAACTTTTAACTTAAGCAGGAACAATCATAAGCATCAATATACCGAGGAGCTTGAGTATTTTTGTTGAACATATGCTGTCTTTAAAATTCACCTGCACTTGTAGTATGGACATTCATGCAGACGCAAGCTAAACTTTTAATCAATGCCATTATGCAATCCAGTCAAATCCATGTTGTTCTTGCAAAGAACCAGAAAAGAGATTATCAATAGGATTGAAATTCTTCGATTTATTTCATTTGGTTGGAGGTGGATTTTTATAGGCTCACCTTCGAACTTTTGTTAAATGTTATTGCATTAGTCAATAATGAGGTTGCGGATCCCAATATCCTGGGAAATTAAGGAGGATGGGCATGATGAGCAGCAGAAATGCGAAGCTGTGTTAGAGCTTGCTTCAGATAGAAATTAAGGCCAGCAGCGATGGAAATCGAAACAAGATTCAGACACATCTTTGAGGTCTGTCCCTCACCAACCCTATAATGCAGACACAGGCGCAGGCTAGCCAAAATGTATTGAGCTTGCTTCAGATGGTTAAGAATTTAAGCAGCTAGAACCATTCATTTTCCACTCTCATGATGCCCCGTCCTAATCTTTCTTTAGACAAATAAACGAGCATCAGATATGGTCAAGAAAGCTCTCTTCTTCCTTTATGAACCGACAAAGCAATGACATTTTTGAGAAAACCTGATAATGGTAGTATTCAAGCGTGATGTAGTTTATTTATTTATATATGAGCTCCATAATTTAAACCTTCTATTTGCATATAATTCTTAGTTTATTACATGCTCTATTATCTTGTTTTATGTTTTTTGTATTTATATTTTTAAATATAATATAGAAGTGGAGTTATTTTGACCTTTTCAATAAGTAAAGATTTATCTAGTCAAATTATTTGTAAAAGGTTTTATTTGATCAAAGTTTAAACATTTAGGGACTGGAAAAAATATTTTTATTAGTTTATTTGATATTGAAAGGGGGAAATTGACATAATAAAAACCTTGAGAGAAACATCTGAATTCATCCCAAACCTTAGGGAGATAAATTGAAATTAACTCAAATTTAAATGGCTGGGATTACATTCATCCATCCATTGACTTCGGGTTAAGCCCACAGCCACTCAACTCGGCACCTCTTGGGCGTTTTCTTCACCCTTGATCTTGTTGTCAAGAGCTTGCAAACAAACAGTGTAAGTTGTTATCATTTTCTTTGTCTTCGAATCCCACTATTCTTTTTTCCATTCTTACGTCTTCCTTTGATTTGTTAGTTTCAATGTTGTTTCTTTTCTGTTCATGGAAATGTCTGGTTTCTTTCGAGTCTTTAGGAATTCTTATCAGTTTCCTACCATTTTGTTGGATTCTTTCACAAAACACGGTTGTGGCTCTCTTAATAGTTTGCTTAGCTGATTGATGTTCAGCAGAACGCAAGAAAATGCAATGTAAAAATTGGTGGTGATCCATTGACACAAATTCTTGCCATGAACAACTAATTTTGAGTATTGCGATAAGAAACTTGCATGTACTTGTGAAAATTGCATGATTGAGAGGCTTCTTGAAGGATCAGTTTCATCATGGTTTTATAACTACAATTTTATTCTGTCAGTCATTGATTTTTTTGGTAGTCAGGTTGTTGCCAATGGCTGCTGAAAGAAAGAGATTATTCATTACGAATGGAAGCTTGTTGCAAGAGAAGTTAATCTCCTCGAGTAATGGTAGATATTATCCCTTCCATAACTTCTCAATTGAAGAGCTTGAGAAAGCAACAAACAACTACGCTCCTCATTGCTTTCTTAGCTATAATCTCCTTGGTACATGGTACAAAGGTTCTCTTGATGGCCGAGTTCTCTCTATTTGCATACCTCGCTATCCAAATGTTCAGGCATCGCGTAATCAGATTATTAATGAGATTGTGAATGATGTTGCAATAGCAGCTCAGTTGAGTAGGCAGAGAAATTTTTTGAGGCTTATAGGATGTTGTCTTGAGACCCCAGTTCCGCTTTTAGTTTATGAATCTGTCAAACGAGGAAATGTCTCCGAGCAGATTCATGTCACTGGAGAGTTTCACTCTCAGCCTATGACATGGAAATGCAGGTTAAAGATTGCAAGGGAAATCGCTCATGCAGTGTCTTATCTTCATACGGCATTCTCAAGACCTATCGTTCATAGAGGTATAAATCCCTTAAATATTTTCCTGGATGATTATAATGTTGCCAAATTGTCAAATTTCTCGCAATCCTTGTACATCTGTGAAGATGAAATAATCAAGACTGACAGAATCATAGGGACGCTAGGATATCTGCCCCCTGAGTATTTAGAACATGGTGAAATAACAGAGAAATTCGATGTGTACAGCTTTGGTACTCTACTACTTGAGCTTCTAACAGGGCGTCGGCCCTACAATCTTATTGCTAGAAGAGCAGGCTATTTTCGTTTTTGGATGAATAGAATGGAAGGTCATTTTGCAGGGAATTGCCTCAAATATCATGTTCAATGCCATAGCATTAATGAGGTAGTGGACTATAGAATTCTTGCAGGAGGAGGGATTAATGAGCAACAACAATGGCAAGCTGCAGTGGAGCTTGCTCTGAAATGCCTGGAGACAAGTAAAGATAAGAGACCGGCTATGGAAGAAGTTACAAAAATACTTTGGCAAATTGAAAGGTTTGTCTCTTCACAACCTTCTCCATTGAAATTCTCATATTTGTAACTTGCGAGTTCTGAATCTCTTAGTTATTCTCTTTGCAAACCATCAAATGTTGTCTGTGTTCTCATATCCTGATTTTTCCACAAGGAACTGGGTTTTTTTGGAATTTTTCCATTTGCATAAGATACTGATGCTTGCCACTCTTTGTTCCTTGGTTTGGATAATTCTTCAGTTGTCTTTAACTTGTTTGCTCCTCAGGTCCCTGGCAACATTCCCAGAAAGACATAGCTCAGTCTATGACGATGGAAGGATATTTATGGAGGAAATGATTGCTTCTTATGAGGGCAGGTGCCATGTTCTCCAAAGTTTCTCTGGCGAAGAGCTAAAAAAGATGACAAACAATTATCATCCTGATTACATTTTCTGCTGTAGCAACATTGGCATATGGTACAAAGGTAATACAGAAAATGGAAATATATCCATGTACAAGATTAGTAATGTGAATTGGTGTGAGCATGTCAAGAATGAATTCAAGTTTGCTGCAGAGTTGAGTTCTCATAAGAATGTCTTGAAACTCTTAGGATACTGCCTTGAGACCTCAATTCCAACTCTAGTTTATGAATCCACGGGGAATGGAACACTTTTTGATGAAATTCACTTCCATCCTGCACCTTTTTCTTTTCACATTAGGTTAGTAATAGCAAGACAGATAGCTGATCTAGTTGCATATCTCCACACGGAACTCTCTATACCCATTATCAGCAAGAACATAAAATCTGCAAATATTTTCCTGGATAAACATCATATTCCCAAGCTTTCCAATTTTTCACAATCTGTTCAAATCATTGACGGTGAAGCATTCCCAACAAATCAAATTGAGGGGACCAAGGGATATATGTCCCCTGAGTATATAACTGAAGGTATAGTCACTCAGGAATTTGATGTATACAACTTCGGTGTGCTTCTGTTTGAGCTTTTGATAGGATTGAGACTCTTTGATCTATTTCATTTGGTTGATAAGGAAGGTGGATTATTATTGGATCACCTTCAAAATTTTGTTAAATGGCATAGCATTAATGAGGTTGTGGATCCCAAGATTCCAAAAAACGAAGAAGGGCACGATGAGCAGCAGAAGTGGGAGGTTGTGTTAGAGCTGGCATTCAGATGCATGGTGACTGCAAAGGAGGAAAGGCCAAAGATGGTAGAAGTTGCAACTGAACTCAACAAACTTTAGAGGTATATTTCTCAGTCTCCTTGAGTTAACAATGGTTTATGATAATTGTATATCATTGAAACCAGAAAATTCGTTTTCCACACTCATATCTCACAATCTAACCCTATGGTTTATCATAGTCGTTTGCTTCATGACACACATCAGGGGGTTTGATTGTATATGGATATAACATGCATACATCCACATCCACATACAGAAGCACATATACTCATCTTAAAATCCTAAGGCCTTGTAATTCTGTCTATCCAATGAGTCATATTATATATTTGGTGCGTAGGTCATTCAATTCAGTACTGTCACAGCAAGAGAGACATTAGCCTCAGAGTGCGGAAAGCTGTAAATGGAGGAGTTGATTGCTTCCTACTATAAGGGGCATGATTATCCAGGGCTTATCTGCAGAAGAGGATGGTGACAAACAGTTATGATCCTTACAGTTTCTGTTGAAGCAACATTGGCATGTGGTACAAAGTTAATATGGGAAACACAATCGTTACTCTGTGCAAGATTAATAGTAATAATTGGAGTAAGCATGTCAGGAATGAATGTAAGATTGCTGGCAAGTTGGTTGCTCAAACAGTTTCTTGAAGCTCTTAGAATGCTGGCTTGAAATTAATTTCCAGCTCTGCTATATGAATATGCCGAGAATGGAACATTCTCTCAACAGAATCACTTCCTTTCAGTAACTTTGCCTCTGTATAGAAGGCCGAAGAATGTGAAGCAGGTAGCAGATGAACTTGAGAATCTCAACGCTACATCTCTGGACCTCAAAAATTATATTTGAAGGTGAGACAGTTACGTTTGAAATGCAAAAGCGTTTAGAGCTTGCATAAAAATGAATGGAGACAACAGAGGAAAAGGTCAACCATGGTTGAAGTCGCAGAACTTCAAGCAATCTTTAACATTGATTCAAACTAAATTAAAAGCCACTTAAAAACTGGTCAGGCATAAATGTTTGGGAGAATTATAGGTCATCTCCTATATCTCACAAAGCATTGCTAGCTTAGCTAACTTTCAAAATGAATCTCCTTTTCCACGCTCTCATGCTATTTTCCTACCCCAGTCTCTCTGAGAGGGCTAGAAAAAGGGAGCGCCTTAACCCCCGGCCAGTAAAAGCTGTATTTATAAACAAGAGCTACGGTCTATTAAACCAAGAGGATTGTGAATTTGGGGCTATTTGCGGGAGGTGTGGTGGTTACAAAGACAGGGCAGGGACTCCCATCCTGTGCTCTTTTTAGAGGCCTTTTTTGTCTCTGCTTTCTGGGTTTTTTTTCTCTTTTGGCAGGCCTAGAAGCTAGGTAAGATAACTTTGCAAGCCTTTCAGCTGATTAGGCAAATCTCGAAGTGAGCATTGATTAAATTGACATGAGATGGCAAAACTCTCCAACTGGACTAGTCCTGACAATATAACTTCTCACCAAGATTCTTAAAATCCTGGCTGGAACGTTGACGTACCCACCATTGCACTTACAAGATCCCTAGTTTATACATGAAGTTCCCAACTCGATCTCATTTCTACTTCGGACTTAGCTTGCACAGCACAAGCCTCTCAGCTTTTATGTAATCCAACAATGGTGGGTGATCATTTTTTCACTATGATCAGAATGAATTGACAGATAAATCATTGGACGATTTTATTTATCCAATCAACTGTTCATGTGGTTCTTTTAGTAACAGTGAGTTCATAATATGAAATCTCACAGTAGCTCTTCTTTTTCCAAGAAACAGAATGCCAAAACCAACAAAGCAATATTTACCATATTTAACTGAGTAAATTATTACTCCAATACTAAAGCAATATACTCCAACTCATGATGCCGTAAACTAAATCAAGAGGAAGGGCGGGTAGAAAGTTTGGGCCATTAATTCATATTGCTGGGAGAGGCCTCCGAACAAAAGGGTTTGCACTGTCATTAAGCTAGTAATTGTGCTGCAGCGCTTGGGGTTTCCGAGATGCCATTTGCACACCGTGACCTACAGAAAATCAACCAACCCCCAGCAAATCTAAAAGGAAAAAAAAAAACATATCTACAAACGCCATTCCAGTTTCTTGAAACCAAGACCAAAACAAAACATCCTAATATCCTGGACTACCATTCATTAGCAATCAACAAAAGTATCCATGTCAATTGATGCCCTACGAATGACCAAGTGCCTTGTCAATTTCTTCCACATGATCTCGAAGCATGTTCCACTGAGAATGAACAAAATTATGTTAAAATGACTAAATTGCTTCCAAATCCATAAACCATTAGAAAGATGCCAAAGACAGCATTAAGTTTGAGAGATGTACCTGCTCCCGCGATAATGTAATACCTGGAATTAAACACATGTCCATAGTTGTCAGGAACATTAGAAGGTGTAAAAGTAGAAAAGATAACAAGGAAGAGGAGGGATCCATTTTCCCATTCCCCAACCTAGGAGCTTAAAAGCTCAGACATCCACACCAAATTCTACTCTTTAACTCTCAGGCTTGTAGAACAAGACCAATCTATACATGCAAAACAAGTGATGCACTGTTTACAAACGGCTAAAGATCTTCAGGGGAGAAGTTACAACAGGAAAAATGCACATATACCAGCATAAAAAATGTCCTACTCGTCATAACAAATTAGCCAAGCAACATCATTCAGAAACCTAGAGCTCCATTATTCAATATGCATATCGGTCATTTTAAGGCTCCTGAAAGATTAAAAGGCTAGCAAGAAAATCAACATGGAGATTATAAACAACATAAATGAAAGCAAAAGAGAAAGCTCTGATTAATATCACTAATTGTAAAAGATTTCAAGATCTCTTATTTACTGAAAAGAGGGAGAAAGGGATCCATATGGCTTTCACTATTTAATCACTCAGTGGATATAGCAAGGAAGTGAGTTTATTTTCTATATTCTGAAGGAGAAATTTGGTGAAGTTCACCACTGGCATCAATGAGTTAGTAAAAAACATCGGTTGTAGCTTTAGTCCCACAAATTGTTGTGTCTTTATCTCCAATTCTAACTAAAAAAAAAAAACCCCAACATGTGTTGACTAGAAGGACTCAATTCAGGTGTGCAATCAGAAGATTGCAATAACAAATTTCTTTTTAATCGATTGCCTGAGCAATGCTGGAAGAAACAAAATTGTTCCATTTGAAACTATTGGTTGAGGCATGTATATGTGTTCACCTATTTGGTTTCCCGGACAATCATCATGTGGCTCATCTCTGAAGAGAACGGAAAAAAAGGTTCCTATACATGCCCATGTCCTATCACAAAAAAAAAATATAAAAAAATGCTTTTCCTTGATACTAGAGAGAAAAATGCCAATGGGCAATTTGCTGACTAGCTTTGTACAACTCGAAAAACAATGGGAATTGCCATCCTTAAATCAAACTAGTGATCTAAGTCAAGAGGCCTCCTGTCTAGCCAGGTTACAGCCCACGACCCAAAGTAGCAGCTAGCAAGCTTATTAACGCTTAACCTTGCATAAGCCAAAAAGATCACCTATTCAACCTAAAGGCAACTCACAAACTTTCTCAAAGCAAGTCCAAAGAAATTTGTTAACTTGTCAAGGCCTTCTCCTGAAAAAGTTCACCCAAGTCTAAGCATCCAGCTCAATATTTAAATCACCTGACATGTTCCATTCCATGCAACATTTGCAGCTCTGTACAGGCATACACTGATGCCCATAAGATTCTTGTCCAGAATCAACACAGAAACAAGCAAATGCTGTATTCAGCCTCTTTCTTACAGAAGTACAGTGATGTACCAAGTTTTCCCCCTGTTTTGATAATTATCAATTACAAAACCTCACCCCAAGTAACATCCCAAGCAAAAATGAACACTCTAGAATGAAATTTGGTCTTCCAAACGGCTCTCCAAGAGAAGCCACTCTTCCTCCCATTACGATGAACCTTCTGAAAAGGTAGAGCATGAAGAGAATTCACATCAAAATTACCGGTATTCAATGATCCCTTACTCATCTGTGATCATGTGAATATCTATCCATCTCAGCCTCGACTAATGAAAAGCCTCAAGTTCTCAACCGTGCATGTTTCTAAGAGACAATATTCCAAGAAATATCGTCATTGTTGTATGTAAACAAGAACTTCGAGCACAATCTTTATCCCCAGCCTCAGCCATCTAAAAGGTTTGGGAACAAGACTTGAGACAGGAATTTTGACACTGATATCATGCTTGAAAGGTGCAGAATCCATTTTAGCTCCTTCAAAATCATAAAAGGAAAAAAATATTCCTCCCAGCCTCTTCAAACTAAATGCCATCTTTATGTTTTCCTAGATATACAGGAGTGGCTACACTATTGAATCCAATCATTTCCACCTTAAACACAATAGCACATCACATCCAATTCTACAGAAATTCATAGATTTTCTTTATCAAACTGATCCATACATTAGTAAAGACAGGTAAAGAGCAAACAAACACCTTCTCTCAATTTCCAGTCTTCTTGTCCATGAACTAAACAATGATACTTCAAAAACCAAATGAAACTACCCTAGTTACTTTTCCTCGACTTCGTTGACAGTAGTATTTTACTTCAAAACCTAGATATACCGCACCCTAAAATTACACTTTATGATAATCCCCAACTTCACAAACCCTAATAAGTTTTCTCCTTTTCTTTCACAAGTAGAACCCAGCAAAAAAAAAAAAGCATATACACAGACATCTAATCTTAAAACCCTATAACAAAAGAACTCACCCCAAAGAAACACCACAAACAAACACAAACAAAATATACAAAAAGAGGAGGTGAAAAAATTAAACCTTTTTTGCCAGGGAGAAGATTGCCATCTTTGGGATAAAACTCAAGGATATCAACATTGATCTTTCCTCTCTAGTTCCTCACTGTCACTCTCCTATTCCTCCCTATCTGCACAAAACAAAAGGAACCCGTCATTATTTTCAAAGCCCTAAACACGTAACACAAATATACCAAAAGGGTAGAGACCTACTTCACAAACAACGATGTCATCAGAATTATCAGAGGAGTTGTCAGGCTTGGCAGATTTCTTAGCCGGCGGTTGTTGTTGAGCAAGGTTGTCATCAGCCCCGCCCTCTCCCTCCTCCCTTGCCGCTGCTGCTCTCTTTCCTCCTCTTCCTGACATTTCTCTGATTTCACACACTCTCTCTGTCTTTCTTACAGAGCAGCAAAGAATACTCTACTTCTGATGTCTCTTCACTCTTGGCCTTCTTTGAAAGGGGTAGGGTTGGTCTTTGAATGGCGCGTGGAGTTTGAAATAGTGAATTATTTTGGGCTTCTGGCTCTCATAGCCCACATTTAACCTACAAGATTTTGTTTCCATTAATGTATTGTAGAGATGATGATCTTCTTCTTCTTCTTCTTCTGTTCTTGGGATCATTAGCAAGTCCACACCTGTATGGTATGATATTTGAACTTTGACGACTGATACAAGTTTAACAAATACAAGAAATTTGACGCAAACTAAAGAAAATAAAGAAATGCAGCCATACCCCCTTATCCAAACTAATAATTAAATTGAATTCATAAAAGACTCGAATCTACTTTATTGAAGGAAACTAGCAAATACGTAAAGACTTTGCTCACTCGTATACTCTTTATGCATGCGAGATAATATATATTGCTTTGATTGAGTCTGCAATATTCATCATATATGTTTTGTAATATCTCATTTTACTCACTACTCTCTTAAGCTAGTTGTTTAATCACGGGAATAGAAAATCTTATTTACGACATATAATATTAATAATATATTTTTTATTTTTTAAAAATTTATTTTTGATATTAACATATTAAAATAATTTAAAAATATTTTTTAATAAAAATATTTTTTTAATAAAAATCAGGTTGCCCTTAACCCCACACTATGTGTTCCACTTTCTCTAATTAACTAGTTTAATAATTAATATGTTCGAATATGTTTCCTTAACTATAGGGTAAATATCTCAATTTGTATTATATCTTATAGATTGTTTCTGATATGTTTTAAATGTGTGTCCTTCAATCTTTAACATGTCTTCTACTTTTAATACGGGTTGTTAATATATTTTATAATTAAAAATTGGAATAATTACAAAAACTCTTTTATAGTTTGATTTGAATTTTATTTTTTCTTTGTAATTTTATAAATTATAATTTCTATCATGTAGTTTATATATTCAATAATAATTTACATCCTTGCATTTTATTTGATTATTCTTTTTTTGGTAATACAAATGGAGGCTTTGTGAGCTATCATTCCATGCCAAGAGCAACTTGGGTATAATACTTTTTTAAAATGTGTTTTTCACAAGATAAGGTTCGAACTTGAGATCTCGCTAAAGTATTTAAGCAGCGTCCACTCTATTTATAGGACTAGCTTGCTTTCCAGTAGACCAAACCCATTTAGGTTTTTTGTTTGATCCAAGATATAAAATGTAATTTTAAAAAATATAAAAGGAAAGTAAAATTTATATGAGGATTTTTATAATTATCCCTTAAATATTCAACACAAAGCAGCTATTTTATCATACAAAACACTAAAAGAAGCAGAGAAATATATTTCTTCACACAAGGTTGACTCACACTCATTGCAGCTATCAAATCATTACGCCTATGAGTTTTTTTTTTTTCCCGTCCCCTTTTTTCTCCTTTTAATTTTGCCCTTTTAAGGGTGTATATGAAGGCTAATTTTGCTAAAATTGTTAAGAAATGATGTGATTAAAAGACATATAACTAAAATAAAACACACTGAGAAGATAGGTGATATTTTTGAATTTTTGTGAAATATCCAACTTAGTCTTTATTCTTTACTAATTATAACAATTGGATCCCTTTTTTTTTCTCTAAGTTTCAACAAAAATCAATTTTGATTCAAAATTTTATTTTTTTTATTTTTTAATCCTTGATTTGAGATATAAGAGAAAGAGTTGTCGTATCCTAACGGTAGAGAAAAAAATATTATTGACACAGATTTTTATGACCAAAATGATTAATTTTTGTGGTAAATAGTTCTATTTGATGAAAAAATTCAACTTTAAGTGCCTAAAAAACATTATGCACCTCCAAGCTGCCGAGTTATAGCACATACAAAGAACAGATAAAAACTTATCCTATGATCACAATCCTAGGGTATGAAGGAGCACGATCCGCCTATAGCTATAACCAAGCATTACACTGTTACAAACCATCAAAAATAAAACCATTGATGAACTGTAATTATTATTTCCTACAGCTTCCAAAATAAAGATTCCGATTCCTCTAAAAGGTTCAAGGTATAGTTCCCTAATCAGACATGCATGTATATAGAGTTTTATGGACTGATAAAATTATTATTTCCTAAAGGTGCTTAAGCAAAGATCCCTCTTCCTGCAAAATGTTCAAAATACCAGAGTACTAATATCAGTTGCCTAATCTGCCAAAGACATTAGTTTTCTGCTAGCTCTATCTAAGCATAACTTCCCTAAAAAGCAAGATAACTATATGGCCTACTTATTAATTACGCAATTACCATCTTGCAGCCCAACATCCTGCATATGAGACATGTGAGATTTCCTGTCCACTTTTGGAGAAGATTTCTTTAACCCACGATCAAACTCCCGCTTTTGCTGCTTCATGTGTTCTTTCAACATAGGAAATGTCATTTTCTCAAGCTTCTCTTGTTTAGGAGGATCATCACTGCGGCTTTTTAAAAATGAAGGGATAGGTCTTGCAGGTCCAGAAAGGTACTGAGCAATGGCTGCTGAGGCACTGACTCCTCCTTGCTCACATTTTGCTCGAGCATTTGAAGTTGCTTTACCACCAACATTATTTCCCTTCCACTGCCTGGACAACCTTTCTATCCTCGCTTTCTCTTGAACCTGAACATCACAGATACCAATCAAGTCAATCATAGTATAAACAGTGTATTCTCCATGTGTGCGTGTCATTATTTAATTGACTGGTAAGCTCATGGCTTGCAAATACAAGGACATAGATCAGAGTCTTGTAAGCACCCGCTTCATCAGGAAGAAAAAATAATGAAAGAAAAGATGAAGTGAGGAATTCATTGGCACGCTCCTTCCAAAAAGCCCATTTTAGAAGGTCCAAGATAGTATAGTGAACTAATAAATGAACCTGGCATAAAGCAGCTACTCTCAAACTGAAGACTTCAACCACTGTGCTATGCAATTACATCCAGACATGTAAACCACGGTATAGTTATTTCACCACTTTTATCAATACAATTGTTAATTATACTTACGCATAAAGTTCATTAACAAGCTAATTTAACCTAGATTGCATCCAGTCCTAGAGACAACAGTCCAGATGGAATGTGACTTCAGTGATGGTGACAGTGCTGGTAATCATTATGATGAACATATAGAGACATAATTTCTATAGATATGCTCAAGTTCTAATCAAAGACTGCACAAGGGAATGAAATTATGAGCAGAGATTTTTCAAATTGAATTAAAAGCACTCGTACCTTGGATCTACGTAGTTATGGTCTATGCAAAAATTTTAATACTGTTGAACTTCCAAGACGCTAAAATAAAGATACTGAAAAGTTCAACGCATGTAGAAAAAGGTTCCAGATAGCTTTGTAACAGAAGCCATTTTAATTCCATCCTTCGAACCATGATCAAAATACACTGCATCTAGGAACTTCTTTCAACTCTAAGATGAACATCATTAGCCTAGGTGGAAAAACTATTAAAAATATTATCCAATGAGACCTCAAAACCAAAACATTCTCCAATTCAGATATAGAAAATCTTCATGCACTGAAATACCACTCTAAATCAATTCTTGCACACACCTCCTTAAGAAAACTTAAATTACTATATCAAAGTTCCAAGATTGATAAAAAGAAAGAAAAAAAATGCTTGGATTCTTTATTTATTTATTTATCAAAGGAGTGATCACCAACCTTCCAAAGTTGTGCAACTATTATCTAAAAACCCAACTTCTTCCTGAACACCATTAACATCAAATTGTTGAAAGAAACATGTCTAATATGTTGCTCTCTTTGATTTTGTTTTAGCAAAATCAAAGAACTCTTTGGAGAAACTTGACTTCAGAAATTAGAAAGATTTTAACACAATTTAGTAATATGAAACCTGTGTTGCCATTGGTGGAGGAAAGGATTTGGTATCTTCCTAATCAAACCTACAAATGCTTTGAATTTGGTCAGGCAGATTTGGTTCATAGGTAATTCTACTGCAAGGATTCCAAATCACAGTCTCATATTCACGTCATATCTTTTTATTTTCTTGTCTGGTTTTTAAACTACGCAACAAATTCTCACCATTTCTTCTTTTAGGAAAGAAGACATGGAGAGCAAAATGGTGTTAAAAGTAAATTAAGACAAGGACTGTGAAATCATGAATAGGTTTTTATCAAGTTATTATTCAAATATTAACAGCAATCGATATTTAATCTCATTATTGAGTGTTACAAGAATAAAAAGAAGAAGCATGTTCTTGCCTTCTCATTATTGTAGAATATCCTTCTACGCTCCTTTGCCCTACAAATAGCAATTTTTATCCCATGGTTGTCCATAGCTCCATTTGGCCACATTTCTGCAACCTGAATGGAATAAAATATTTAAAAGAGTTCATAATAGAAACATGGAAAAAAAACAGACTGATCATATGCCCCAAATATATTTTGCTTCTTTATTTATCGTATTCCCGTTAAGTTTTCAATGTTTCCAAATTTCAGTCAATAACGGTACTCAATCTCTATCAAAAAGACCTCTTCATAGAGATGAAATTTGTCTTTCGTTAATTGAAAAGGCTGATAACATAAAATTATAAACTCTCAGACATGGATAATGCAAACCAGATATTAACAAATAATAAGATATGTTGGGGCGTGGGTTATTTTTCGCATGAGTAGTGGCCAAGTTAATGGAGTGAGGATCAAGGAAGAGTGGACTAGTCACCAAGTTTGTTCCTTTCTTGTTCATCAAGTGTTTGACCATTATAAATAGATACAAAGATGAGTAGTTTTAAAGTGTAAAAATCACAAGGATTGAGGGGTTTTCTTTGTGTGTAAGAGTGGGTGTAGAAGGGAGTTTGGAATTGGGTTTTGGGTATAAAAATCACAATCATATCCTTGCACTAATTTTTCTCTCATATAGTAAAAAAGGGTACTCTCAGGTCCGAGGAATAGGTAGGATTTTGTCGAACCATGTTAAATCTTGTGAGTTCAGTCTTTATTTATCTGTGTTATTTTTCTTTCCATTAAACACCATTGTTCGTGGTGGTGTGTGTTGAATCTCAAGTCCTTAATTTCCCAGCAAGATAAAACTTTCAGGGAGAGATTAAAAACCAAAGGGCATGGCTACAATGAGTACCTCAGCATATAACTTTCTAATTTGCGGACCTTTGTCTTCATCCATCCCCTAGAAAACATTAAGCACTAACATCAATAAAACAGAGCAACAAACTATTAAATTTTCCTACAAGAAACCATGTAAATAACATGTCGTAGTTACCTGAACAAATAGGTCATAAAGATCACATATCTTATCTTCCATCTTATCATCCATAACATACTTCCTATTGATGGTTCCTTTTTCTCCATGAATAATACCTTTCTGAAAGTCAACAACTGCTTTATCTCTTTGTTTAAATAACTGTTTTATCATAAGTAGCAACATTAAAGCATACAATAATGAGTTTCCTCTGGAACATCACTAGAAAAAAGTGAACTACTAAACTTTTGATTACTACTCAAGTCTTTTTGTATGTATACCTAGTGGAATGCAAAGTAATCCAATAATGGAAAAAGTGATGATCATTCCTCTCTCCATTATACTAACTACATTCCATTACACTACCAATTAGTGTACAAGATGGTGCTGTTTTCAGTTTACTTTTCCAGATTATGTTGAGAGTAAAGCAAATTTATTAGAAGTCCAGCAATTATCACAGAGAGGAAGTAACAAATACAACTAGTCTTCTTGTTGTGTTGCTAACATACATATGTCAGATTGAAATCTCAATCATATTTGGTTTCAGAGAAAATGAACTTTACTTAAATTAGAAAGAACACTTGAGAATGTTGGAAACCTTTAGTTCTATCATCTCCATGACCTCCTTTTTAATCTTCTGGAATCTGTCAGCTTTCTCTTGCTTCGCTGTTAGTCCCGTTTCAACCATCTCTCTCAGATTTTTCTGTACAAAAAAAATAGGGAGGGGAGGAAGAGGAAGGATAGATCAGGTTCTCCACACAAAATTAGATTAAAGAAGAGCATAAGAAAATCTTTAAATTACAATGTACAATTTTCCAGGATTAAATATCACTTTATTCCATCTTAGGTTGATCCAAGATAATCAACACTGGTATTGACAACAAGTTACATTGATCATTGAAAACCTCTAATCTGTTTTGATCAACTATTAATACAATTGTGACAAAACTGAATACCTTCAGTGTCCTCAGCTGAATTAAATGCCCAAGAATGGTCATAAGGTGACCGATTAATTCCTCTGATATTTTTCCTTGGCTTGACTGCTGCAGATACCAGAGAAATAATTAATTTGAAGATCATACACATGCTCTGTGTGTGTGCGCACATGCACATGTGTAAAGATTCACATATGAAAAATAGGAAAATGCTTTCCGTTACCGCTAGTCTGGCAACTTTAGCAAGCTTCTGCTTCACTTCAAATGGCAATCTTCTTTTGATAGACATCGATGAAGTATCAGCATCCTGAGCATCAGTATTCCGTGGCCTAGCTGTAAATAAAGCATTTTTTATATTTTCAGACAGGAAAATAATGATCATTGTTTAAGAATCCAAATTTGCTTGCAAAATTGGCTAACTCACATTCTGCAACTACTTTCTCCAAATCCCTGATGGCTCTTTCAACCATACTGCCCTTTGGCTGCAAGCTAGAAACATCCTTTGGATGCATGGTGGCAGTTTTCTGCAAAATAAAACAAAAAAGAGTTTAATTTCAATGATATATTGCAAATAGGCAAAAAATTATATGCCATAAGAACTGCACACACATCTTAAGATCTTATAACAGAAAATGACGTGTCTTGAGCGTGCAAGGAAGGGAGCAACACCTCTACACAAGGGATGAGAGAGAAAAGAGACAATTTACATGCAATTGAGAACTCAAATACTCAGTTTCATGCCCCCTTTATAAAATAGACTGTCTGAAAAACAAAAAGAAAAAAAAAGAAAAGAAACAAACAAACAAAGCGATCTTATAGTGCATAGTCCAACTATCTCCCCGTCCCCAAGCTGGGTAGTGAAAGGGATACCTACATATGCTACGAAGAAAGACCAATGCTTTTACTATTGCAACAGCTTTAGTTGTATTGGTAATCTCCAATCCAACCAAAAAATGATAATTGACAGACATCAATCATATAAATCATCTTTTTTGAAGATAAAACATCACTTTGAGTACTGTATTCACAGAAAAAATTGAAACTTGGAAAGGTTTTTTGTGCAAATTAAATTATTAAACAACACAAACTCATTACTTAAGTTTGTAGGTTCTTTGCAAGTTCTCTAGTCTCTTATTGTAGGTGATCATAATAAAAGCAAGCTCTTGTTGCTTATTTAATTAAATGTCAAAGCACTATCCTGCTAATGACCAGTATTCAGCAGCCAAATCACACTATAACTTTTTCAAAGAAATCACCCAGCAATTGCAAAACAAAAGGTTTGATAGATACTTTTGTACTGAGATTTCTGATGAGTACCACTACTTATTACCTTTTCAGCTTGTACTGGATAATGAGGAAGATTCAGGTCAGGCAGTTCATGTCTTCCCTTCTTGTTCCTGGGAGAAACTTTGGGAGAGGAACTTGTTTCACTGGCTAATCTTTTGGATTGAGGCGCAGATTGGCCAGGAGCATTGTTTTCTTGATACTTTTGATATGCAACTCTAGATAATTCACTTGTATCTTTCACAATTCTACCTAAATTCCCAGGCTGGAGGACTCCATTCATCTGTTTTTCAGTGTCAATCTGTCCTGTGTTGGAGATGGAATCATCCCTGTTTGTGATTCCTGGATATGAAGAATATTCAGATCTTATATCAGTACCAGCAACTTTTTTGTCAGAAAATATGGGGTGCATCAATGAATGCAGTTTCCCATCATGATGATGTTCACCATTAACAGCTAAATTCTGAGTGTTGGTTGGAAACGGTTCATCCATTGGTATATTCCCTGTAGCCACATTCATCCTTCCTTGACCTAATTTTGCATGTTTATCTCTAACGCAATCACCATCCTTCTCTTCTCTAGCTTTTTGCATATTATTCTTTCTTTTCTTCGGCTGGAAGTGACTGGATGAGATTGGTCTATTCCTGGCATTGAAGAGGAAATGAAATCATGTTAATGGTCAAATGAAGAAACTACTTGAAGTACCACGACGTGCCATTTGGCCAAACACAAAGAGGAAGAACAGGATGGCAGCAAGCAACTATCAAAATCAGTAAGTGGACTATAAATGTATTCTTCACATGCAAGTGTATGCTCCTTCCTTCTCTCATCGTAAGCTCTTATTTAACATGCTTCAAATACAGAGAAGACCCATTAATACTAGTCACCAATATCAGTCCATAATTTAAGCCTGATGTGTTGATTTTTTTGGTTTTCAGAATATAACAGTACCTACGTTAACAAGTATTATCTACTCCAGTTCTTATTCTATTCCCATATATATTTGGGCACTAAGCGTTTTGGCCATCTTTGTTCAACATTTTCCAATTATAGAAAAGGCATGTTACTATTTATTCTACAATCCAGAACATACAAGGACAGTATTCCAACTCATAGCTCATACCTAAACCAGAACGCTTCTCTTCTTCTTCTCCATATCACAAGCAATTAAATAAGTATGCACATGTTAAATAAGCAATTAAATAAGTATGCACATGTTCACCAGTTAGATGGGTGTTTCTCGTCCATCTGTCACGCTTAGCTGAAAGGAAGAATTAAGTTTTTTACAGGAATACAGGTGATGGGTTTTTTCTTTTAGGTTACAAGGGAGAGGCTCAAACCAAAGGGGGATTTCTGCAGGCTCATTGGCACGGGTGATGATTTGACAAAGCATATTTTGACATTCCTGTTTTACTGCATATATCAGAAGACCACACCCAAGTTGTGTTCAGGCATTATGTTTATGCGTTAGAGATTACCACTCAAAAAGAGTTTATAAGAGGTTTATGTAAAGATGGATCCAAGTTGTCGTCAAAATTACATAATAACATATCCTGGAGTACATCGCCCTGGGATATGTTACGATATTTTATTGCTTGGTTTATGTAAAGTTTATAGGTGGTTTACAGAAAAACTAATCATCAAAATTTTAGCTATATGTCATCATGTGATCCCAATTACACTCAGGCAGAAAGGGAATACAAAGGACAGAACTATAACAAGACAGAGTAAACAATAAGAGTTCACAAGAACTCACATGTGTTCTAATTTTCCCTTATTCACAAAGAATCCATTATGTTTGGTAGTTGACTCATAAACTTCAAAATACTCATCCTGTGAAATACCAGGGTCAAGGTTATAACAAGTTAATGGAAAGGAATAATATTTCACATGAGTAGTTAACAACCAACTTTTGCCACATAAGAAGTGTTTTCATGGAAAAAAAAGTAACTGAAATAATATGGCACCAGTAAAATAAAATCAATAATAAGGGACTAGTGGTGTAGGAAAAGATTACAATGGAAAATGAAATATCTAACATATCCCAGATTTCAATATCAAGTCAATCATCACAATAGCTGCCCCTTGATATACACAGTAAGGTGCTCTATAAAGGGACAGAGAAGCTTCAATAATAAAAACAACCATAAACGAAACCCTGATTCCAATTCCAATAAATGCTAAATAACCTAAATAAGAGATTTCATAAATAACAATAAAATTTCTAAATTACTAATGATTACAAACTAACACATAGCAGGACCAAAGTATTTTTTCCCTCAACTGCATCAGATAGCTTATATTATTGGGCATATTATTTATGTGTAAAAGAGCAGTCTTGGTCTTGAGCTGAACATATTCAACAAGGTAGAAGTTCGCATAAAACGTTTAAAGCAAAAGATCCTGCTAAAATCACTACATCTAACGGAAACCAACTCAGTAAAAGAAGCGATAGTAACAATATTTTTAATGAAGCTCTTCACCAGTCATTTCAATCTCCAAGTTAACATAGTAAGACCAAAATATTGATGATGGTGATGATGATATTTCATTCACTGTCAATATTAGACTCATATTGTAGTTACCATCACTATTATCATTTCATTATAACCATGTTACCAACCAGTTCGGTATCATCTATGAAAGAATCCTTGGTGTCATAATGATCTTCATCAGGAGCACCATCAAGTTCTTCCTCATCACTACTCTGATTACCCTGAAAAAAGTAAATTGTCAAAACAAGGCGTCACACCTCAAATTAGATTTTCAGGCATTGACAATACCAAGCACAAGTTATAATTAAGATGTGACAAAAACTTTTACCCTGGTTGTTAACCTACTGCAACCACCCTCCTTTATACGTGCTTAGAACTGACCATAGTTAGCTAAGTTAGCAATGCATTATTCTTTTTTTTTCTGTGACCAAGTACAAGTTACAGAAAAAGAAATAGAAAACTGCATTTATCCTAACAGCAAATATAAGCAGTCAGATGCTCTCGTATTCACCTGTCTAAAACTATAATTGCTTGATCCTTGAAAATAATAAAGAAAAGGATGGATTCAACACAAATTGCAAGATTACTTGTGCTGTTACATTAATTAGTCATATAATGGGTTAATGGCGTACTGCTACCAAAGCTTGAAGCTTGGTTGAGTAGTTGTGTTATAATACTAAACCAAACGGCCAAAAAGCATCAGAATTAATTAGCCATATAGTAATAAAACAATCTACATATGAATGAAAAACTGTCCAGTTTTTCTGAATTGTAATTAATCTTAAGATCTAGAAAGAAAGGAAAATAACTCTAAAGATGTTTTGATTCTACTCATTAATAAGAGAAAATTTTCGAAACTAAAAGAGAATTCTAACAGGTGATAAGGCAGGGAATGCTTTGCCTGTCAAACTAAAAGGAAAAAAGAGGATTATTGTACGTGCATTTGATCCTAAAGCTGTATAAGCAGAAAATTAGTTCCAAGAGATCTTTGTTGGCTTGTTAGTAATTAGAATGCTATCTGTGGAAAGTAATTTTTCTTGCGCACATAAATAAAGAGGCTTGGGAAACTAAAAGTGAAATCATCTAATAAATGTTTCTACCAAATAAAAGCAATGAATATCAGAACCTCATCAATCTTTGTAACATTATCAACAAAGTAAAGAGACAAAGTACAAGGAACTTTACATACCACATAAAGTTGCTCTATTTTCTCAATAACAGAACCAAGACGACTAGAAGAAGGTGCATTTTTTGGTATAGGTTTAGTGAGCTGGCCCTGCAATATTGAAGCATAACAAAAGGTATCATGAGTTGTGATCTAATAAGTTTCAGCAAAGGTAGATTGGAAAGAAAGCAAGAAAGAAGCAATTCAGGAGATGACATAACAGAGGATAGCATCCACAAAGCCAAACATGCAAAGAAGTAAACTCCTGGAGAAGGATAACAAAGTGCATATGTATATGATGTATACTTACCTACTGATGAAACAAAGCAACAAGCATCACAATTTTGCTACATTAAGCGCTATTCGACAAAGAAATATACTTGGAGCACAGTTGGAGCGCCACACAGCCAAATGCACATATTGCTCCACTCTTTAAGTACAAGTATTTCATAATTATGCTTCTATAAGATGAAGTTATTTTTAAAAAAGGCCATAGGCAAAGGGAAACACAGAGAAGATAATGTTAAATCAATAACTACAGAGAAAATCTAAGGTTTGTGAGCCACCTTTTTTTTGTTCAAAATCCATAACAATCGAAGATAATGTTTTTTGTAAGTTACTTCTTTTGATGTTGGCATTTTAGACATTTCAAGGAGATGACAAGTTTCTGCTGATGGCGAGGATCTGACACTAGCTTGCACATTCCTATAATTGTGTAAGCACAATATCAGTGTATGCCTATACTATGAGACTGGTTTTGTCAATAGCCAGTTAACACAACAGCCATTTCTACCCATAAATGTTTTTAGAACTATGAGAACAGGTAAAGTTCTATTAAGCAAACTTACACCATCAAGCTTCACAACTGTTTCACTGTCTATAAGTATGACTCTTTGTAAACAAACAAATAATTATGTAAGATAACTCTCACGACATACACAAAATATTCTTAGAATTATGACACCTGTGTTCAGTTTTGCAAAACGAACTTATATCATCGTCAGTTTCCCAACTGTTTCACTGTTTGCAAGTATAGACTCTTTACAAACGAACAAATAATTATGTTAGGCATGTGCACATGCACGAACATGCACACATTCTACCATTCTGCATAATATCCTAGAATATCTTCACTCCACCCCATAACTTCTTTTAATATTCTATACATAGAGCATCCCCCTCTAAGTGAGATATCACACACTTTCCTATCATAGGATTCTGCATGCCATACAAATCCACATTAAATGTAACATTAACCATGAGAAATCTCCAACGATTTCATCTTTAACCAAAATTCCTAAATGATATTCTTTTACTAGGACACTTAGAGACATGATGGATTCTTTTGAATATGGCAATATGCATAAGACAGTTCATGTATAACAGTGTCATATAGTTTCATATCAATATATTTTCTTTGATAGCTTGTGGATGTTGTAACAGGGGTGTAACAAAAATCACATCATCAATGACAATTACTCAATTGAGCAAAGCCACTTTTGAGGGAACTCGCAGCTTGCAGATTTAAACCTTTGTTTTCCAGCTGCATTAAGGAATTTAAGTAATCTAAGATGATTTTTTGAAGTATTTTAATGTTGTATAAGCTTTTAATTTTGACAGAATTAAATCATCTACGTTTTAAGTTCCTTCGCAATTTTAGAAATGCAATAGATATGAACAATATGTCTTCTTGTAGAAATATACTTAACAGGGGGCATCACATCCCATATCAATTTAATAATTGAAAGTTAGAAAGAGAATAATCATTAACTATACATTTGAAAAACAAAAATATGTTTACCTTGATAACTTACCAAATAAAGAAACAAAACAAACTCAACTTCATTCCAAACACAAAAATGCATTAGGCTG
>Ga0307515_10001452_pt1 | contig 53235 bp, 58 predicted proteins | sample 17_EM_MG_FD_194513 | JGI IMG/M metagenome (GOLD analysis project Ga0307515, IMG submission 194513) | Populus trichocarpa ectomycorrhiza microbial communities from riparian zone in the Pacific Northwest, United States - 17_EM | ecosystem: Host-associated > Plants > Roots > Unclassified | place...
ACCCACCAGCTTACAGCCCGACGATGGTCAGCGCGACGTGAATGACTTAGGGAGATTTTCAGTCTCAGACCTACGAATCCTGCCTGCTTCAGTTTTGACGGTTGGGGGTATTCCACTGCGATAACTTCATATGAAACCCTGGGGGGCGACAGCGAGAAAATTCAACGGGGCTTTGACTCAGTGGGGTAAGAAGGTTAAAGGAGTGGGGGATTAATTTGTTTTGAGGAGGGGAACCGGCAGGCGCGCCAGAGTGGTTAGGGTGTGAGGGGAGCCGGGTAGAGACCCGGGTGGTGACACCGGGCGGTCTTTATTGCGGGAGGACAGGAATGTGCCTCGAGGTTACAAAGGGTACCGCTTTTACGACTTTGCCAAGGGGCTGAGAATCCTGAGGAAGTGATTGGGATCTGGGGGGGGGGGCGGTGGAAATAAATAGCATATATGTCATGATCAGTAATGGTCGAATACAATGATTGAAACAAACAAACAAATTAACATTGCCGTAACTTTCTCTTCTGTTGGGCGGACATTTAGTGTGGTCATCACGTGGCGTTGGTTTAGGGCGGAGCCGTATTTACTTTACTTCTTGTGTACGTGTCAAATAGATGAATAGACAAGTCAATGTACGCATCACCAATTTAGCAGCTGTACCATAAGTCACCGTACGCTTCCCTCTGCGCCAAGATTCGGTCCAACATCTTCAACTGTGAGGATAGTTACAAATGGTACGTTATAGAAAGGGCACAGGGAGACAAGACAGAGAAAGGCATGAGGAGAAATGGCACGGACAGAAAAGATACGGGATAAATGGCATGTAGAAAAACACAAATGTAGAAAAGCATTGCGTAGTCCCATTTTAGTGCCATTCCAAAGTACGTTTTACTGACATACAAAAAATCCCTAACCCGATTCTTGCACTTAAATTCCTTTCACTTTTAGTGTAGGAAAATGTACTGTTCTGTGCCTTTTCTGGTGCCTTTAAAAAAGCACATTTCTGTCTCCCTTAGAGGCGTCTTTGTTTGTTCGCTTGTTCGTACGTTGTTAAAGAGTGGAGAAAGACTTAAAAGCTTACACAAATCACTCGGAAAATCAGCCTGCAAATATCGCTCTAGACGCTACCTGAGGGTTTGCAATCCGAAAATTGCCACTGTGCGACTGAAATACTTTTTGCAGATGCATTGGCATTGGTGCAAAGGTGCAACTGCAACTTGCCGTTCCATATTCGCCAGTTGCTAGCGCTTGCCTGGAGTTGGATGGCTTTGTTGACTAAAAGTTTTTAGCAAGGTTTGTGAGCTGCAGACACAACCTTTGTAAAGTTCGATTAAGGGTGAGCTATCTCCTCCATGCTTCCTAATAGTCCCCCCCGTCCGTGTAACACTACGTCCTAGGCTGGACTATAATTGTGTTTGTTGTAATCATACTGCATTCACTCGAACTAGAGTGTGGTAGTGCCCACCACCTCAACGAAGTTGTCTAGGTGAGAGCGCTCCTATCCTTCTGCCCTTCTTCCCCGTAATGACTATGATTTTCGGGGAAGAAGGTTCCGGACCGTTTGACTTGGTTTGACACTAGAGCTAAACTTTCCTAGACTAGACCCCTACGGGGCCCGCAATCTCTATGACGTATTGGAATAAACTGTGGGAGGCTGTGAAAATCATGTTACTTTATACTAGATGGAGTTTTCAGAACCACCACGGGCATTTAAACTGTGCCCCCGCTAGTTACCAGGCCCGCCAGCAGTATCATAGCTAAAATTTAGTCCCACAAACTGCCAGTTTTACGGTCCCTTACCGCTAATTTTTCAAGTCTACCGCGTTGATCTTGCCGGATCTCCACTTCCCGTACGCGCTGGTCCTCTATAGGTACCTAAACAAGGCCCTTGTAATTTCCATATCGCCCGAGAGTGACCATGACTATTTTGAGGTAGCCTGAGTTTGGACAGCGGTGTCAGACGCAGATAGATGCCAGTTGATCTAGACCATTAGGACTCCTGATCTCGGCGCACACAGGAGTCAATGTATTGCCTACTGAGCTGCACCGTGTCGTCTATCCAATTTTCCCGACGCTTCACTATCTTCAACCGTCTCAAGCTTGCTCCTAAGCACCGTCTCCGACCAACCCACACTGAACATATGGACCATATCATTTGTAGTCCCACGGATTGTTGAACTACAGGACTGTTGGTGTTACATATATGGATCGCCTCCACTGTACGGCTAATGGCTTCAGCTGGGCTGATGGGAATCATGATCTCATGATGATGATGGTCGTTCCGGACTCAGCTGGAGAAGCCAGCTGAGTGCGCATGCATGCGTACAAGGCATACTCTGAATGCCGTATATAAGATCATACGAGCTCCCACGTAGATAAACTACCAAAAAAAAACTACGCTTCTCTCTTTCATTGCTGTAACAGTTGGTTCAGAGGTTTGCCGAGTGATTGTTTCGTGATGCGAGTGATGATATGGTGACGCTGACCCCTAGCACACCAAAGAAATCATATCAATCGCATTTACACTGTGACACAGTACATCATGCACCAAATTTCTGCATAGTTCAATAAAGTACGGGAGGTATTATAAGCCTTCGAAGGAAAAACTGGCGGGCTCTGGGTCCTCCAGATAATCGAGTGATTCATCGATGATCAACTGATTAGAGTAAAGTATCACTGCTCCTGCAGCGGCCGCAACAGCCCATAGCTGCAGTAATTATAGTTACAGCTCAGCTACTACTCAAGTATACAAAGGGATTTCTCCGCACTTGCTGAACGCCAATTGTAGTCGGGTTTTAGAGGCAACCGAGAGCCGAATGTAATGTAATAAATAGTGGGTCCCAATATGTGGCTACCGCCACTATAGAAGCTTCGATATTCTGGAAAGAAAAACAGGAGATATAGAATGGATACCCTGCTCCAGATAAATGAAACCTTGCAATGGACGACGATGTGTCGTGACTGTATGGTGAATGGATCTTTTTCCCTCCTGTTCTGATTGGACTGGTCGGTTGTGAACACTCTCAACCACTGGTTGGAGTGCATTAAGCGATGTCGGGCCTGCATGACTATATATTGGAAATTCTGGTAGTCTAGAGGCTTCCCCGATTCTATACTAGCTAGAAATTAGGTCGGTGAATACCGCGTGGCAAAAGGCTCTCATTGGTTATACTCCCCAGCGTGACTACAGATACATGTTCGCGGAACCTACCAAGTATGTCAGTATGTACTAAGTATGCGCAGTAACTCTTTCTTAGGACCAAGGATTTGTAGTCAGTAATATTACAACCGCGCTCAGGGGTACTTAAAAGTATGGTAACTATAGAGTTCATGATTGACAGGTCCTTCCCTTTGTTAAGTAAATCCTGATGGCCATGGATCATGATCAATTTCATCGGCAATGTGTTGACAGTCTGTACATGTTGACTTGGGATTACTTTAAGGCCGTGGGGGATTAGATTGAACGTTCTTGGGCCTTAAGCCCAAATGAAATTGGGCTTCGTACGGTACTCGGTACTGGGTATGATATCTTACTTACATTCATATGTCTATCTTATTCTCTCTCGGCACCGTAGCCAATTCCACATCTTTATTCGTACTTCATTGTTCTCAACACAACCAGAAGTATATGTAAAAAAACAGCCAGGGTTATACTGTTGTGATCTAGTTTCGAAAGTGACACAGATGTGTCGGTGGAGTCGATGACCATAGTACCGTAGCCACCTGGAGAAAATATAGCGTCTAGGTAATTCTTGTATTGGCAACTTTTTGAGAATTAAAATCTCACAAACTTTGACTTATCCTATTTCGGTAGGTGTCTTGCCACATACGATGGGTTATCCTGACCTACGGCGTAGCGTTCATCTAAGGGACAATGGTATTCGTCACGCCTCGGAAACCTCATGACAAGAATCAAGATGAAAATTTCACTTCCCGATAAGCACGCATCTCTGATTTATACGCCAGCGAGGACCATGAAAGAATTACGAGTGAGATTTATCTATATGCGGATTGATCTCAATGAACAACGAACTAACTTCAGCTAGCCAAGCCTACGAAAGAATAAAGACAGCGACGAGCACATCTAGCCCTCGATCGCAGAACAGAAATAATGTGGGTCAGTTTGACCCCCAACGGAAGTGCGCGTCGGAGTGATATTTAGAAAGGGCGGCTAACGACGTCGCGGTGGTGGAGGACGATTGGATTGGTGCTGCGGCGAAAGTATGGATCATTGCAGGCGAAGCAATGGAATTCGCTGGTAGATTCGGCAGTGGTACGAAAATTCTAATAGGCAGATGGAGTAGTTGGTGGTTTCACTTTGAAACTAATGCGAGCCGACCAGTGCGAGCCGACACGGGAGGAGGTAAATCGGGGCAGTACGAGGAAGCTAGTTGGCCTACAAGAGAGCGAGGGGATGTGGATCACGGGCATAGTTGTGTGGGTGGCACAAAGGGAGATAGCGTCCCCCAATACCTGCAGAACTTAATCTATCGTCCGCTGAGAGCCTGAGGAATGCATCCATTGATGTCGTTCGTTTAAGCTTGTGATCACCGTCGATTGGGGATATCGTGCACATGGATGCGCTTGACAACATTTTTCGTAATGCGGCACCACTGCACTCAGTCATGCTGTAAGGAAGATGCGTGCAGTTGTTCAACGGGTGGAGGTGTTCGATTGCTGCCCAGCCTGGTAGAGTAGTCTCGGAACTACGCTCCGAGACAACGGGCGACAGCGACCGGGGCCATGCAATTGGCGATGCAGCAGTCGCGTTTGTTTCATTGTGTCGAACCCTGCCTGTTTAGCGCCATTCGCTACTAGTCAATCAGAGTCGCCCGCCAACAAAAGTTCACCCACGCTGCGTCACCACCACAATATGCCCAATATAGAGTACTTTCCGCAAGCTTTGCACCCTTCTTTCCTGCTCAAATCAGTTCTCCGCTCCCTTATCCTGTTTGTGTGCTCAAGTGATGCAGGGATTAAGTTAAGCACATGTCTCTGAGAGACCATTCGGCTTCATCCCTTTGCCACCTGTCGCAGCATTCAACCAAACCTTGAGCTGCCTCTTAAGGAACAATTGTTTGATGCATAACTCCTGTAGCGGCACTTGAATACAACATTCAACGTGCGGCTATAAACTCCAATACGGCTCAAGAGTTGGCAGTCATCTTGACAGACCCAGGCGGCGGTGATGTTTCGAGCAACTTCATCTCCGATCTTGCGCCGTATGCCAATACGCACATTCCTACTTCCCTTGGTGGAAAGGCTGACCACTGTCGTCTAGGCTGCTGGCGCTTTTCGGTGAGCCATTTATTAAACAATTCATGAGCCCGTCAAGTTGAGGTGGCCACATCGGTTATGCTTCAACGTATTCTGATTTCGGATGAACAGTGGGCTGGTTAGATCACATCATACTTGCCATGGCGCCTTTGAGGCTTCTAACTGCTATTGTCGTTGCTATCCGCGCCGGCGGTCCTTGGTGGTTGATGGCTGTATTTAGTAGAGCTCGTGAAAATCGCGTCATTGTTGAAGTAGAATTGATATCATCCACGTCACAGGAGGTCTGCGAGCTATGGAACGCCGGTCAACACATCAGGACAGTAAGAGGCCTGAAATCCAACAGATAATATGTATCGAAGCCCGTAAAGATAATCCAGAGACGCTCGGACTGTATACTGTACAGAGCGCGGCGGAGGCAAATATTCTCGAGGTGAACTGTATATACATTGTTCTAGTCCATTCACGGAGGCGGTTCCTCCGCGGAGTACCTAGTCAGTTCACGGAGTCAGTCAAAAATTCCAAATACTCTGCTCTGCATGCATGTCTGTACATGCACTGGCATGTACGTACACTCAACTGGCTCTATCCAGCTGAATTCAATCAGCGCAACCGCATACGTTCAGCGCAGTGCAATTGAGTACATTCATCAACCGCATACGTTCAACACAGCACAATTGGGTACATTCGTCAATCGTGTACGTTCAGCACAGCGCAATTCAGTACATGCTTCACAGCACAACTGAGTACGTTCCATGGATTCTACCGTACTAACAATATGGACCGCCTTACACCTACCATCCCACATCAAATTCCACCATTCAAAAAGGTTAGCCATCGAGAACTTACTCTTCGAGAAGCTGCTCGTCTTCAGTCCCCTGCTGAGCTCATCCAAGTACATTGTAAGTGTAAAGGTAACTGCACGACTGTTCGTTGCAAGTGATTCAAAGCCAAAGCCGAGTGCACACTTCATGTTGACTAGGGATTTGGCCGGGTGGCTTCCTTGGTCTCCGATGCTGGTGGACTCGGGCATGAGGCCAGTGGCTTGCCACCCTCATCGGCCTCGCCTACCCCCACCAGCCTCGTCTACCCTCACCTGCCTCGCCTGCCCCCATCTGCCTCGCCTACTCCCATCTGCCTCGCCTGCCCCCATGCTGAGGAGGAGGGCTCGGCACTGGTACTCGGCTCCGGGCTCCGGCTTTGGCAGTCGGCATGGAGTTTTCCTTCTCTCTCTTTCGTATATAAGTCTATAGTTTTCCCTCTCTTTGGATCGACAGACAATTCATCATCTTCTCTTCTTCTTCATCATCTTCTTGTGTCAACACCATGGCCAAGAAGGTGGTGCCCAGTGCATAAATATTGGACCTTCTGCTGCGCCATCAGGTACTTCCAATCTCGAACGAAACACAAGATCAGCACCACCGGAGCCATGTCACAATCTAAAAGCCGTCGAGCCAATACACAAGGAGATGCTTGCGTGGATACTGATCCCACATCTGCGGAGGATACTGCCAATAAGAGCAGTGATTTGCCAGACCTGAATACTGAGGATGAAGAGGTTCTTGAGGAGGAAGGGGTCACTGGGGAGGAAGAGGAAGAGGAGGAGGGCAATGAGGAGGAGGGCCATGAGGAGATAAATGAGGAAGATGAGCCGGTTTCAAACGATGACATGGAGCACAGTGTAATTGTAGTTGCATCAGGACGTCCAAGAGGCATCCAATTGTAGGGATCACGATGATGTATAGATTATTTATAAATTATAATTTTTCATTGACTCCATGAATGAACTAGTCAGTTCACGGAGGTGGGGTACGGACTCCGTGAATGGACGGTTCGTTCACGGAAGGTGGGCCTCCGTGAACTGACTAGGTACTTCGCGGAGGAACCGCCTCCGTGAATGGACTAGAACATACATTAATGGAACTACTAACGCAGTTTGCTGACAAGTTGCGTGGACAGCACATGATGATATTCTGATCTCAGCCTTCAGAAGTATATTTGAATCAAGTCTCTCAGGGCAGAGAGTGACCGAACGGCAGGACTCATCTGTGCCCGTCGCACTTCGATAACTATTTCGACGTACAGAACCTAACCCAGACGAGGAGAGTATCCAAACCACGACCTTGGATGCAGCACAGCCTCCCGCTACTCTGACCAACCCGCATTTGACCTCGGTGACTTCAAATTAGAATCCATCCTCAGCGAACACGAGCTCGGGAACGGTTGTTGTACCACGGTCTTCCACGGATATAGTTTCAGAGCGTGCACTGAATGATGGCCCTGATTGGTCGGCCTCAAACATATTGTTGAATCTTCATGACGGCAGTAAAGCGGGAAGCTCCATGCGGCGGCTCACTGTGGTATAGTTCTTCAATTCGGTGTGGTAATTTTTTGCGGATTCTTGGTTTATTATCCGGAGTTTAGCCAGCGATTCACCAAGAACAGTCGCCCGGTAGGAGCCTACGCATTTCCTATCATGGCTATCGGGACCATTTTCCTCATGGTCGGGATGCTCATTTGTCCAGCCGTTGTGGAGCAGAGTACCACGGAAAAGGAATATGTATTGAGGCTGCCAAAAGACTCCAAAATCGAGACCTCAACCAGGGACCAAAACGCTGGAGCAGACAACAAATTGAATCTCCGTTTATTATGGTTGCAGAAGAGCGAGACCATCAACGACCAGGCTTTTGATTCATTCCTCCTGTTAGGACAATCTTCTGGCCGACGCCACCACATTCTGACATCTCGGAGGTATGTTAGCCAAACTTCCAGGCCAATCTCAGCCAGCATTGGTGGGAAGCTACGAATGATAGCCTCGAACTCTACGGAAATATTCACCCTACTTGGAGTATTCTTTGGACTGAGTGGTTTCAATCTCCAATTTGAGGTAAGTCTTGAAGTGCTCGCTGAAGGAATCACTTACCAGTTCCGAACATTGTATATACGACAGGGCCTGCGCAGTATGCACTGGTCTGCATCGATCTCTCAACTGGTCTGCATATTATAGTGCCTTTGTTGGAAGTTTGGGAGCCTGGAAACCTAGAGTCGCATTTAGGATTGCATTCGGAATTAGGTAAGGAGACGGCACAGTAAGCATTGAACCTAAGGCGATGCGCAGATCTCTGAGCTGTTTTCCATAGAAGAGTGCGACCAAGCGGTGATGGACTTCCTGGCGGCCACTGAAGTCGGGAAGTTCCCGCCCTAATGAAACGAAATGGCGGTATGGAGCGGGCTCAGGGCTCAGGGCCATGAGCGGGCGCAGAGCTCAGGTGCGGAGGGGGCGGCGATAATGGGGTTATACCCCTCTTCCTTCTTTTCTTTCTTTCTTTTTATCTTTCTTTTGTCAGCGGGGACGAAGGGTAGCGGGGGGGAGCTCCGCCATCTAGCCGGCTCGCCCGGAGGCGGAGGGGGTTATTAAGGTCCTGTCATACTCTAATTAGAGTGAATACAGTATGATTAAACAACAACAACCTAAGGCGATGCCTAAGGAAACTCACAAATTGGGTGGGGCCAGCATCCACATTGTTCAGTGCTGTTGCGGATTCTATCGAAACTGTAATGAACACCCTATTTGATGATACAGAGCGCACAGCATTCACCTGGTCTCTGAATGTTAAGGTCGGCAATATTGAAGACAGCCGTGAGAAAATTCACTTCAGAGTCATAAGGAACAATGAATTGTGGAAAATGGACGTGACACATATAGAGGCAGCATTGTCACTATGGCTTTATTATATCTACGAGAGAGAAAATGAGAGCGCGCAAGAGGAATCTGGGAATGACTGGCTGCGACAAGATAAGAGCCGAAAATGGTCCAGCTTGACTGAGGGCTAGTGGAAGCGAATTGGCGGGTGGGAATTGACCGACGGCTAGTAGGCGCGAGCAGCAATGGCCATCGGTCGGCAAGGGCGAGCAGCAATGACCAATCGGCTGGCTAAGGCGAGCAATTTGGCCGACGGGAGGGACGGAAGATGGTGGCCAAAACCTTGTGCTTGAGCTAAAAGTTTAAGCTTGAACATGAGCACGGGCCCAGGCCGGAGCAAAGCACGAGCACAACCAGGAGTCAGAGCAAGCGCCAGAGCCAGTGCTCCTCCAGAGCTCAAGCCCGGGCCACAGCCCAAGCTCGAGGTTTTTGCGCCAGAAGCCGAGGGACGGGAGGGAAGTACGGAGGACCAGAGCGAAGGAAAGGAGGTATATAAAGACGAGCGGAGTGGCAGTGGTTGAGGCAAAGCAGCGCATCCAGCTTCAAAAAACAACCACACAGCATCTGCTCATCTTCTCTCTCTCAAACAAACACTTCTCCCCTTTGAATACCTCCCCGATCCAAAAAACGCAAAACAATGTCATCAAACTCCAACTTCACCTACAGCCAGTCATGCAACGGAAGCCAGGCCTGGGACCTCGGCAGCAGCAGCAGCAGCACCGGTCGCCAGCTCCGCAGCTGCCTCCGTGGACACAATTCCGCCCCAGCGTCCCAATCAGCGACGCAAGGAGACAGCCAGGGGACCCCGCCCATCACCCTGGACACAATACACCTCTCGCAAGATAGGACGACTGCCCCGAGCGCCCACTCAGGCACGAGCGGTCAGAACATACCCGATGTCGACATCAATGTTGTACTCCGAGCCCTCGCAGCTGCTCTTGTAGCCCAGCGCGGACGAGGCCCCGCAGCAACCCCAAGTATGCAGGGCATCATAGCCACAAGCACTGGCTTGATAGCCGAACTACCTGGTAATAACCCCATGCTCCTTTCAATCCCAGAGATATTCCCAGTATTGGACAGAGCAGGCGTGCAGTCCATATACACAAACAAGTTCTAAGCCGCAAACCTCCTGAAGCTCGAAGCTTCATTCACCTACAAGAAGAAACGCCCACAGTTTTACTCTTTTGGCACTGGAGAAGCAAGCCTCAACCGCTCCATGACCTGCAAGGATGTCAACCTCGAAGACTACGAACCAATATCCCACCTGATGCGCCCATTCAGGGTCTATGGAGTAATCATATACACATTCGCACCGCCACTGCAAAAGCTCCCACTTGGCTTTGCAAGCATGACGTACGTACATACACTCTACACAAACTTCCGCACCTGCACATGGGACAGTGTACGAAAACTCCACATCGTATTCCACCCGACAAGAATAAGCCAATGCGCATACCGACCATCAGGCTAGAGCACCCCCGACCACGGCCTCGAGACGGCCCAACTGTTCAACTGCATGCCCGCCGATAATGCACGCCCCAGGAAACGAGTACACACAGCCGGGGCCCCGCACGGAACAGCCCGCCGCAGCAGCTCCAGCGACAACATCTGCAACAACTACAACAACGTCAGCTGCACCTACCCGACCTGACGCTACACCCGCGCCTGTACGATATGCGAGGGACCTCATCCAGCCACACTGTGCAGCCAAAAAGAAAGAGTGCCACTGAGCCAGCGCATATCCCAGCTGCAATAGGGACCGACAGGGCCCCTAACGGACAAAGGGACCACACCCCCGCGTCACCGGAGCCCTCAACTCGAGTTCCCGTTCACACTCCGACACCTGCCAACCAAAACGTCAGAAACCGCGGACCTCTACTCGAAACAGGATCTGATCATTGGCTATAGAACCTTCCAAACCCAGGCCTATGAAACACTCTCATAGACATAATTCGCTACGGAGGTTTCATTGGCTATTCACGCCCACCACAATTCATCCTAGGGGAACACCTGCCATCGGCTCTCAACAACCCCACCTCAATCACGAAAGACATTGAAAAATGCGTGTCTACCAGGAAAATCCTCAGACTCACAACCCTGCCAGCCAAATACATAGCATCACCATTTGGACTTGCACCGAAGCAAGATGGCACATGGAGGAGAATCCACCACCTATCGGTGCCAAGCGGGCACTCAGTCAAGGACTATATACCCCAAGCGTGGGAGACAATCACATACACACGATTCAACGACGCCGTAGCCACGGTACAGCCCTGCGGGCCTGGAGCAATGATAATCAAACGAGACCTCGCAGAGGCATTTCGTCACATGCTGGTACACTCCGATGACTGGTGGCGACTAGGATTCGGCTGGATGGGAACAAGGTAGTGCGACCAGATCGTTCGATTCGGCTGCCGCACATTGTGAGCGATCTTTGACCTCTTTGCATTGGCCCTGGAGTGGATCATCCAAGCCCAACGGGGTTGGGACCATACATTCTACTACTTTGACGACTTCCTCCCCATCTTCCCGCGCTTCGCAATAGTTTCAGACGCACCAAAGAGGTATGAAGGAGACTTCAGTCAGATCTGCAACGACCCGGGATTCTGAGTCGAGGAAGAAAAGAACGAAGAGGGACACTGCATCAGATTCCTCGGAATAGAAATCGACACGAAAGCAATTGAGGCATGACTGCCGCATGACACGCATGAGAAAGTGTCGGCACTGGTCAACTCCACACTCGTACAGCACTCAGTAACACACAGAAGCTTGGAAACGACCGTAGGCTTCATGTCGTTCGCCTCCAAAGAGGTGCCAGGCAGACGCCACTTCCTCCGTGGGCTGTACGACACCCTTACGGCGACATCGCGAACTCACGACATCTGAGTCTAATCGGAGATCAAGAAGGACCTCTGTTGGTGGCAGATGTTACTCCCACAATTGAACAGAGTCCGACTCCTACACCACCCACGGGAAATCTTACAGCTATGGACAGACGCATCTGGACAGAAAGTGATCGGAGGCTATTTTCTCGGACCAGGAGAGACCCTGTCTAGCATACGCACACTGGCCCAGCTGTTATGTACCACGGTCTCACAGTGGCATGAAGCGAAACACATCAACCTTAAAGATATGTACGAAGTCCTACATGCACTGCGCACCTGGACAACTGAGTCCAGAGCCTGTAGGATCAAACTGCACTGCGTCAACGAGGCAGTCGTGGCAGCACTCGCAAATGGAAGCATCAAAGGCCAAGCAATCAGCCCGCTCCGGCAAACAGCCATGCACAGAGCACTCCACGATATCGAGCCACACCGCGTGTGGATCCCGACCAAGAAAAACCATCTTGCTGACGCACTCTTATGATGGGACACAGAAAAAATCGCAAACCTCTGCCCAAATTGAGAGTAGAAACAATCGCAAACGACGCACCAGGCACCTCGTACGAGGATTGCAACCTCCCCCCCCAGGCCGCAAAATATCTCTGCTGGGGACTCACCTCCCAGACCCAATGCAGATACACCACACCAAGCAATGACTTCATCCACTTCAGCGCAGTACAAGGAGTCACACCCTTCCCAGCGTCGGAGCAGCTGCTCTCACTGTGGACGGCCCAACTCGGCGAATGCGGCCTCGTCACGAATACCATCAATAGCTACCTCACAGTCCTAAAGTCTCTCCACATCCAGCTCGGGCTCAGCACCGAACCATTTGGCAACCATCGCCTACAGCGCATCATCAGAGGAATCAACCGATTCCACCGCAAACCGAACCAGAAGGAGTGCCTTCTAATCCCACGTGGCCTCCTGGTCCGCATCATCTCACTGCTAGACGCACCCGACCCCCGTGATGGGAACCTCTATGGCACCTTCTGCGTCGCACACACCGGATTCCTGTGGGCATGCGAAATAACACGGACGACGAATGACCTAATCCATGGCCACGCGGAATTTGCACAATGGATTCTCACCCGAAGTTGTATCCAATTGGAGGAAGACCAGCTACTACTCACACTGCCAAGCTCAAAAATGGACCCCTGCCGCAAAGGAGTCACGATCACACTGTCGGCAGCTAGCGACGCGGCCTGCCGTATCACGGCCATGTGGCACCTCTACGAACTCTGTCCAGGCTGGACCCCACTCGCCCTGCTCTTCGCCCGCCCCCTGGGGGATGGCCCAGGAAGTGAAGCATACACACGAGAATATCTGGTCCAGCACCTGCGGGAACTTTTGGGACAGCTGGGAGTCAGGCGAGCATCCTCAGGATTCTCGTTCTGAACGGGATCACCAATGTTGGCCAAGGCAGCGGGCCTGGCCGATAACGAAATCCAACTACTCGGCCGATGGTCATCAAACGCGTACCAAGCCTATATGGACTACCACCCCGAACAAGTCTTCCAAATTGCTCGCCACTTCCAAAACTCACCAGAACACTCCCCGTAACACCCCCTCTACATCATTTGGGGGCTGCTGCCGCAGTGGGCAGAGTCCAGGTGGAGCGACGGCCACAGTGGCGGCCTCCGCTCCCCACAGGGGGCACCTCTGTTTTACGCGTCGTTTACTGTTTTTGTTCTGGTCTGACTTTGTGACGGTTCTAGCGTGGGAATGGATTTGTATATGAGAAAATAAGAAAAGCACATACGAAGGGAAGAGCGAGTCCACTCGACGAGACTATTCGACTTTAAGGTCCCGAGGCCTTATGCAGCGATATAACGTGGTGGGTCGGATATACGAACTACAGAGATGTAAAAAAAATAATGATGGTAAACAATTTTAGGCAGAGTTTAGGATTCACAGATTCTATAGGGTTCATTGATGTCAGGCCTGACGAAGACATGCCTGTAGATGACAGTTCTGAAAATAAAACATCAGGTATGTACCGTCCCGTGCAAAACATTATAATTCAGCGGTCACAGATAATTCGAATATTACGTTTATAGATCCTCTAGCAGTTACGTCTAATGTATCGCTACAATCTTCACTCGTGCAACATATCTTTTCATCATTCATGTGGGCGATTGTCAACGACATCCCGGCCGAAAAGCTCCACATGAAAGATGAAACATCAATTATATGTGGAGACCTATTTCGAATTGATGCTCCAGAAACTTTGCTCTCTTTGCGACTAGAGAACAAGGTACTCACCAAAATCGGCAACGCTATACAACAAACCGGATTGGGAAGTTTACAAGACGTGTACTTGTCCATCATTCCGCCCCTCAGCTGAACCAGGAAGCTCCTAATGGATGCCATTGTCGAGTTTACATGACAGGGCACGCGAGAACACGAGATGGTAGGACGCTGGGACAGGCTTAGCAACGGTCCGGGGCGACAGTAGTCTTTCGGGGCCCGACGTCGCCTTCCCGTCCCGGGGCGTGATTTCGGAGAACTAGTCCGTCCGGGGCTGATATCGGCTGCCATAGGGCCCGTAGAAGTACCTACAGCGGACTAGCGGCTACTGGAACAAGGCATCCGGTGGTCATCCCGGTGGTTGCGGTGGTTGGCCTTACAATTAGCTGCAGCTGGTGCCATGATGTTGTGAAATAATAGTGGTGAGCCTTGAAACAAGCGGCAGCAGGCGCCGCAGTACCGGTAGAGGGTCTGCATGGTATAAAATAACATAATTTCCACCGCTTCCCACCGTTGACTTCTGTATTCTATGCAGTAATCCTGGTGGGCCAGGCGGGCCAGTTTCAGAATAAGCCCGGCCGGGCCCGCGCATCGCAGGCCAGGCCATTGGAGCGGCCCACGCCTGGAGGTTTTGAGCAGGTGGGAACTGCAGGTGCCTCGGTAAACCATGGTTCGAAAAGCCTGCAGTTTGACTACAGGTAACTATAGGTAACTATGGTCCAGGCGTTGAACTTCAAATTGGTACATCTAGTAATAAATTTCCAAGAGTCTACTTTTCCTTGGCCATCGATTCCTGATACAATGCCTCCAAGATATGCTACATCTCATTGATCTCAGTATGCACTCCAGAAATTAGACCCTCTCGTTTCCATGACTTAGTAATGTCACCTTTCACTAACTAATCAAAGTGGCAACTACAAGAAACTGCTAGATTTCACCCGCAGGCCCAAGTCTCAACAGATGATCAATCAATTCTATGTCACCTTGCACTTACTGATCAGTGCGGCGACAACGAGAAACTGCTGGATTTCACCCGCAGGCTCAAGTTTCAACTGATTATCAATCAGTTGTATGTCACCTTGCACTGACTAATCAGAGTAGCAACTATGAGAAACTTCACAGCTTATCAATTATAAGTCACCATTCACCATTCACCATATTGAAATAGTGATGCTAGAGAAGCTGAATTGTATTCTATCTAAGAGGGCCACAAGGCCAGTATATATATGAATGTAAAAGTACGGCTGAATGCCATCAGCTCTTACCAGAGTCAACAGTCATCTCTAGCTATAGGAGACATCAGCGTCTCCGGCCATCCAAGACATCTCCGGCTGCGACTGTACAAGGCATCTCCGTCTCAGACTGTACAAGATATCTCCGCCTCCGGCTGTACAAGACATCTCCGTCTCCGGCTGAGACCGGTATATCCAACACTCCACTCTCGTGTTACACACCGTAGTGCAAGAAACAAAACAAAATGAAAAGAATGAAAAAAGGTGATTCTCATAACAGTCTGCTTAAAACCCTGCAAGAGTGAGCAAGGAAAGAGTAATGCCGTAGCCTGGGAATGGCCATCCATTAGGTCACATAGAAATCCGCGTGCCCATAAGAAAAGTGAAACCACCGTAAATCATCCTCTATTACCATAGCCCCATCGCCTGTCAGAATTTCTCGTGATTATCCTTGGACAAGGCCTTGATTAGTATATGTCTCACATTGTCGTTCGTACACACAGAGGAGACCTTAACAATCTTGCGGGCATGGAGGTCTCAACTATTTGAATAACAACCCTCGATATACTATATGCGTGCTGTTATGATTCCAGTTGTGATATGACAAAGTCCACCTTGATTTTGCAATTGATTGGGAGCGGCAATGCATCTTTGCCAAGTATATCTCGGTGACACTGAATTAACCACTTCGCTTTACGGGAGCCTGTGGAACAAGCGATGTATTCGGCCTGTAGAGTCGACATGGCGAGGAGATCTTGCATAAGTGAATGACATGAGACAGCTCCGTTTCAGCGAAGGAAGCCATGACCACTTCAAGATTTGCGGGCGGCACTATCATTGGCCCAATCTGAGTCCATGCAGCCAGTGTGTTGATCATTGTTGCCAGAGCTGTTGCTACAATGCAGTTGAACGTCGGCAGTGGATTTGAGATACTAGAGAACTCTTTTGGCGGCGGTGAGATGGCTGGTGAAATGGCGGGAATTGTAGAGGCAAAGTGCAGCAGCTGCAAATGAGATATTGGGCCCAGTTGCAAGTGCCGCTTACATCAATGAGCCAACAATTGCCTGGTACTAGCCTTAGATATGTTTGAGTTCTTTCTCCCCCCGATTCTCGGCCAGATCTAGCTTTACATTACGATCAATTGGACTTGATGCACCGTGAGCAGTCTTCATATTGAATCATTTGAAAGTCCTGGTAATGAAGGAATTTTGGCCAAGACTGATGCCGGTCCCGGTGCCAGTTTCCTCACGGTAGATTTCAATGTCAAGGAATTGGCGAGACAGGCCGGAATGGGTGATCTTGTATTGTCCCGAGAGCCTGGACTTGACTTCAATTGCAGCGTTAGTAACATTTTCTGGGAACAACATTGAGATGTACTCGACTGAAAGGGCACGTACGCCAGCGTGCTGCCTAGTAGGCATACGTATGGAAATTTTAGGTATACGATTGCGAACGTGGACACGAGTGGTAGTGAACAGGTGTATAGGTAAGATTATCGCTAGAGATCTATGTCTCGTGGCGAGCAGACTATATAGAATGGCTGTTACCCGGCCACCGTCACATGTTGCTGTTACATTATCCCTCTCTTTAGGCGCAGACCTCCTGGGCTGAATAAACTGTACAAGAGAAAAGGAAAGGAAAGGAAAGGAAAGGAAGCATTATACATTCCAGCTGCGTGTGTACTCGTACGAAATCATAAGTCACGCTACCGATTGGTACAGCTCAATGGCGACCTTTTGGCGGATCCGGCGCACGGGGAAACTGCACCTCCATTGCGAAGTAGTAAACACCCATGCCGACGCCATTTGTACCGGGCCAAGATCCAAACAAGAGAAGAAAAGAAGAGGAAACAAGAAAACATCCAAAAGTGATCCCGTCCTCCATTATCTCAACTTCCTAACCCACGCTCCAACGACCCTCACTCCCGTAGCTTGTATATCTCGGCGTAGGTCATTGTTGGAATTGCCAGGGTGGTAAAGCTTCGGCTCATGACTTGGCATCGATTGGAGCTTCCGCTGCCAGCATCGGTCATAGCCATCAGTGATCATCGATCGTATACGTCAATCGCGTCTTATTCGTCGATATCGAATACGTAAGCTTCTCTAAAATGGTTATACTTACCAAGTTCAAGCGTGCCTGCGCTCTCTTGAGCCTTCGTGCAGTGCTTCCTAGAATATCTCTCAAGCGGTAGTCATCGGTTAGTGGAATTGACTTCCAGATGCTGCTGGACTAGGTAGTCGACTTTGGAAGTCCGCTTCGGTGACCATCCGGTTGACTTCATAGTTGCTCTTAATAGGCGGCTTCAGTAGAATCTTGGTTGTCTTGGTAGACTTTGCCGGTCGACTTCTCGGTCGACTCCGTAAATTGCATTCCGGTGGGCTTGTCGGTAGGACTTGACTGGTCTACTTCTCGGTAGACGTCTCGGCCGACTTCTCAGTGTGTGTCGGTTGACTGCCTCTCGGTGGGCTTTTAAAGTGCCGGTAGGACGCATTTTTGACACGGTCATCCCCCGTTTTGAAGTTCGTTGCTCCGTCGGAGACTTAGACTCCAATCGGTTGTTGCTTGCCGTCGTAGTTCGGTAGACTTACGAACTTGGGTAGACTTTTGGTGATCTTTGTTGACCAACGCGTCTTTCGGCAGCCTTCACCTCTGGATTTCGGAGGTCTTTGACTTCGCTAGTATTTTGGCTGGTCTTGGTCGACTTCGCTTGCTTTTGTCTCATTTTTCCACTTGCTTTGGCCATTCTTTTTGACTGGCTCTGGTCATTGACCTGCTTCGTGTTTCGACTGGCTTCGTGTTTCGACTTGCTTTGCGTCGACCATTCGACTTCTTTGCGCCTTTTCGGACTTCGCATGGTCTGTTCTCGTTGTCTCTGACTTTAACCTTTGGCTGTGAATTCTCTAGGTGGGCTTATCATCGTCCAGATGATAGGTGCGTATGTTGATTCTTCTCTAGGTACGCTTATACCCGCTTCCTGGGTGCATTTATCGCCGCTGGACTTCTCTGTTGTTAAGTGTACTCTGGTCCTTTATTCTGGCATCTCCGGTAGGGTCATCCCTCTCTTTAAACGTCGCTGCCCTGCCGACGACTTATCTCTTCTAATTGGTTTGTAGCTTGGTAGTATGGTGAGTTCGTCAACTCGAACATAATGACTGGGTACTCGAAATGCCCATACCGCGGATTTGTACTTGTCGCCTTCCTTGGTTTGGATTTGGTGATAGGCATTTCTGGGGTCCTGTTGTGCATCTCCTAGATCAGTGGGACAGGATATCAGTTCATCGCTGTGGCTTTATTGAGAGCTCGGTAGTCCACACACAGCCGTAGTCCGCCATCCTTCTTTCGCTCTTCCGAGATTTCGTAGATCCATGCAATTAGTGTGGTTCCTCATGGCTGGGCTACCCTGTCATTTCCTCTCACGCTCTTCCTTCGCTCCTCATGCCAGAATCGCTCTTCCTTACTGATTCACTTTGGACGCCGTGAAAGGTGCGGTGCGAGAGTTTGCCATGTCTTTGCCGCATTCGTCCACATAGTCCTTGAATTTCATGAGGATACGACAAATCTTGATATTGTGAAATCTTGATATTGTGCTGGGATGCAACCCCATCTGTTACCATCTCCATGTTAACTATGTCTGTTCCTATTCTCATTAGCCTTTTCTGCATTCTGCATTGTAGCATGCTTGGCGGAGTGGAGATGGGTAGGTTTCCCGGGATAGCTGGATTAGACGATTCGTCACAATAGGACCAAGCACCATTAACCAGTTTCTCTCTGCGTGTCTCGGCGAGCCGGTAGCAGTTATTCAAGCACCGTCACTGTGTCACTCTTCTGCCGCAACTACCGCCGCTGCTCCTGCTCGCCCATTCAGCATCCTGGGGTTTCTCTCACATTCGGTGATGCCTTCAAGTCATGCTCCCAGCAACTCTTGACATTCTCCAGGTCATATGGCGAATGCCTCGACCACCTGCACACTAGCTCAGAGATGATCGAATGCGGTAGCCCCAAGTAGTTTTATACCCGAAGAAGGCTCACCATTTTGTTTACCTCACCGCGTTCCAGCAGAGGACTTGTCCAATCTGCTTCTGGAATCTTCGCCCGTTGCGGTCCATGTGGCGCTCGTAGGGCTGTCAATTGACTGTTACTGTAGTCGATTTCCGGGTTTCTTGCGATGGCAAGCCCAAGACTAGGTTGTATGCCTTCATTGGGACGACTAAAACCTCCGATTCATGAACCGGTTTAAGGTGTTCAAAATACTGAGCCACGAGACTTACCTTGCGGCTCTCTTTTACAGACGTCATCACCGGGCCAGGGTGAAGGTGGATGCTGGTTCGTATGGTAGCTTGAGTTTCCTAAGTAGGCTCGCCGATATACAGATGCTCATTGCACTGCAGTCGATTTGTGCTTTGACTCGCTGCATGTTGCCATGTATATCTGGTATGAGGTAGGTTTTATGGTCTCCGCTGCCACAGCGTGTGGGTTGCCGGTTTACCTTTTGGCTTTCGTAGACTTCCTTTGAAAGCCACGGCTCTGTTTATAGATGGCACGGCTGACTCCACCGGGCTTATTGGACTTGACCAACTTTGAATTCCCGGCATCGGGATTGGTAGAATTATTGGAATTGGCGGAAGTGCTTTCCGCAGGTTCGGAGATGAATGGTCGGAAGTTGCATGTCTTATCGCCGCCATTCTGAGACTCTCCAAATTGCCATTGTTGTTTTCGCTGTCCTCCGGGCTTCTTCGAGGTTGCTAGAGCTGTAGGTATACACGATGCGCTGCCTCGCAATCGTCTGTTGACTTCGCCTTCGGTTCTCGGTATTGCCGATTCATGGGTAAGATCCTGTCATTGATTGTAGGTTCTCCGACTGATGATCGCGCTCAATTGACTTATAGGAATGGTATTCGATTTGTCTCGTTGATAGGGTCGGATCCATTAATCATGATAATCGTCGTTGCCAGCCACGCGTTGCGTCCATTATAGCTTCTCTGGCTGGTGATCGCATTCAATTGACTTGTAGGAATGTTGTTCGACTCAATATCTCGATTGTATTCGGTTTCTCTCATTGGCCAAATGGAATAGTCGCGGCCTGTAGCCGTGATAATTGCCATCATTGTGGTGACGCTTCTCGTGCGCCAATTGGTCTCTGAACTCTTCACCGCTGCCATCCGGGTGCTCAATTGGATGATGAAACGATCAATATCCGTGCTCGTCATTTAGTGTAATTCGGAGTCGATTCTGGGGAACTTGTATGCGACACGTCGAATTGGGGTATAACTCGTAAATCCCGTGAGCGAAACGTATCCATTTAATGAAAAAGCGATAATACTGTAAGGGCACGTACGCCAGCGTCCTGCCTAGTAGGCATACGTATGGTTATTATTGGTATACGGTTGCAAACGTGGATACGAGTGGTAGTAACCAGGTGTATAGGTAAGATTATCCCTAGAGATCTAAGTCTCGTGGCAAGCAGACTATATAGAATGGGCGTTACCCGGCCACCGTCACATGTCGCCGTCACATCGACATACAAAAGCATCAGAATACCATCACTGTGGAGATCGAAGACGGGCTCGGCCAGGCACTGTCTGAACTCGAGGGAGAGCAAGCAGGTGTTAATATTATTGTGGCAAAGTCGTTGTGCGTGTTTGAGGCCATGAAGTGCATTCTTTAATCGAACAACGATCGCAGGCATGTCGAGGCAATCTGAGCATCACTCGGGCAGCGTCTTATCGATATCATTGTCATTGACCTCAGCATTGAGAAAGGCAGAGACCACATCCTAATGATCGATGTTTGACCCAGGATGTCTGACTAGAGAGATCAGATACCGCGAAGTGGTGAGCTGTCCCACTGGGGCTTCAGTATCTACGCAATCTGTTGATTCATACGGTGTAATTACTAGGCCTGCGTTATACCAGATGGTGCCATCAGGATTGCATTTCATCTTGTAGACCCACTTGGAGCCAATTTGCTTGACTTGCAATTGCCCTGCATTCTGGGAATTGATAGTTGTAAATGTGTTATTAAGCAGGATCAATGTGCATTCCTCTTCCATTGCTCGCTTCCAGTGGTTCAATTGTGGGCTATCCATGGCCTCCGCATATGTGAATAGATTGCTGTTGATGAATGTTGATGTCAGAGCCTTTGCCCTGATGATTAGTGCATTTGTGGAGATCTTAACTTGATTTCTTGAGATACGATTTGTACATGGTGGTGGTTGGCATGATTGATTGGTCATGGCCGCCAGTTGCCGGAATTTGGCGTTTTCGCGCCGGAGATGACGATTGTGGACGATTGCTTCTCTGAACACTGGTGGTGAATTCTCCTCATCAGAAGGATGCGATCTCCCACATGTACTTGTAGGGAGACTTCGACAGCTATCAGGGTCGGGCAGATTGCGGTCTTTATCATTGTCAGTACCGTCATGATCACCAGTTCCATGGCCTTCACCTGTCCGACTGGTTCCTGCGTGGTAATGGAAAACTCAATCTCCACTTGTTTCCATTTCCTCCACATATTCTGTCTCTTCTGGTAGCTCAAAGATGTCTGTTTGGTCTCCATGTAGACATGATAAGGGGGCATTCCACTCCTCATCAAAAATGACATCCGACTGGATTCTTACTACTCAGAATGCTGGGTCCCATGTACTCCGAAGTGTTCTTGAATCGTGCACGTAACCGACCATTATACATGGCTTGGATCTTGTGCTGAATTTTCATTGGCGTTGCGGCTCGGGGACAAGTTGACTGGCATAGCTGCCAAATCACCAAAGGTGGTGGAGAGAAGCTTGGTACGAGATGTCATTGCCGTCATTGCTGTGAGAGGACTTGCCAAATGCTTGCCGCATCTTGTATGGAGTGGAATATGGTGATTGATAGCCGTCGCGGTCGTCTCTTTTTGTTAGACCTTTGTTTGGGGTTCGCTGGTGGTGGTACACTGTGGTTTTGACTGTGTCTCCTCAAAAGACAATTGGCACCTTGGAGTCAATGATCATAGAATGTGCTTTCTTGGTGATGGTGAAGACAATGCGTTCGGCGACCCTATTCTTATGCTGAGCGTACTGACAACATGGTCCGTATGTTGTACCACGAGCAGCGAGCACCTGTCGGAATGTCTTGTATTCCTATTCGGTGCACGCATTGTCGCCCAGAAATAATTTCACTTCGTATCCCATGGAGTCAACTCGGGCCCGAAATGATTTGTAGGCTGAGCTGCATGATTTCGACTTCTTATCTTGAAAGACCCAAACAGGGATGTAGAGTGTGTAATTGTGGATGAATAGGACATAGTAGCGATGGCCGGCAGAGGTGGGCATGGAGAATGGACCACACACATCTGAATGTACGAGTTTGAATGGCTTTGTAGTGCGCGTCGTCTTGACTTTGATAATATTCTGCTTGTATATGTCCTGGACGCATGCGGTGCACATTGAATCATGTTTTGTATATTGATCAATTTGAGATGGTAGCGCAGTTTGATTAATGTTAGCTGGACCGCGATGCCATAGGCGTGATTCTAAGATTGTGAGAGGCTTTCGATTGGGCTTTGGATTTTTGGTAGCAGATGGACATTCAGTGCTGCCTACACTTGGAGAGGAAGTGTGAAGTGGGTTTGTAGTAGGCTTGATGGAGTGAGCGATTGATGGTATGGTGGTGTGTGCGCTCATTGACGCACTGATTCTCTTCTTTTTTCTCATTCTTGGAGTGGTCTTTGAAGCCATACTTGGTACTGTCAAAGTGAGTGCAGTTGCATCCGATATGATATAGAGGTCATTGACCCAAATGCCTGTGGTGCTAATTGACAGAGATGATATGGAACACTTGCCACGTCCAACCGTGGATGTGTACCCAGCTGTGTCCAATTGATTGCTGGAGTGAAGGCAGAGCCGGAAAATAGACAGGTAGCAAGTGGGGTTACCAACCGTTCCGGACTGTCATTTCAGGTCGGGGTCCATGTCAAAACAGAACAGTTGGCAAATTGGCTGTCCGGGTCGTCAATCATCCAGAACTGCCCACTCAGGTACCGTTCCAAGGAAAAATGACTCACAAAGTCCAGATTGGGCGGGTTGTCAGCGGTAGTGTTAGCAACGGTTCCTGGTTACCCGGCTGCGGCCTGGGTTTGGAACCGGACCGGATGCTCTAGTCCGGGTGGTTACATGGAAATCAGGGGTACCCACCGGGTTCGGAGACGGGCTGGAACCGGACCGCGGTTCCATTTCACCATTCCTCCAACTTTGGCTCCAATTGAGTATTTTAGTTCTGATCGTATCGTGATATGATCTATACGTGAAATGTGCAGATTGATGCCCTATTTCATCTCCAGTTCTCAGATTTCTGATCGGATCAGTATTCATTGAGTCGCTGTGAAATTATGCCCAAAATCACCCCAAAATGACCGGGTTTTCATCGCGACTCCATGACAATTGGTCCGATTGCAAATCGGAGAACAGGAGATGAAAGAATGCATGAAACTGCAGATTTCACATATAGATTATATCACGATACGATCCGAACTCAAATACTTAATTGCAGCAAGAAATGTTGACTTTTGACGAGCGGGTTTTGTGTGGAAACCCGTTGCAACTGTCTGGTTCCGGGTCGGAACCGGACCCGGAACCGAACCGCGCATTTGGACTCGTTGCTAACACTACTCAGCGGGTTGCCCAGCCGGACAATCTATAGATTCATATAAGGCTCTTGAATTAGGAGTGTATGAATAGTATCTTATCACAATTGCGTTTTCAGGAACCAACAATGTGCTTTTGCTTGTTGAGCTGTTTGCAATATCGAGTATTTTGGTATCTGTACTTCACCTTTGATATATGGTATTTTTGCCAAGCAAGACGGTCAACAAACAGTTATGGAAACAATTATCTGTACGATGCTTTGAATACGAAATATGCAAGTACTAACACTGTTGACACTCTGTTGACGCTTATTTTCAGGATGCCGCATGCATCATGTCGCAGTTGTTTTTGCCAATAAAGGCTGCCATTATCTCATAAATGGATATCCACAAACAATCGGAACACAACTTACTCCAGATGCAAAGCTAAAAATCTTTGATGCTCCGTTGATGCTCATGCTTAGAATAGGGTGATAACTGTGTTGCTATCTCTTTTGCCAATAAATGCGGCCAATAAGTCGGTTATGCATAACAGTGACCAAGTCAGTTATGAATTACCATACTTACAAGACCACGAATCGTTAATGCTCGGTTGATGTTCATCTTAAGAATGGGGCGGTCTCCGTGCGGCTATCTCTTTTGCCAACAAAAGCTTCCAATACGTCCGTTATGCATAACAACGACGAAGTCACTGGTGAATTACGGTACTTACAAGACCACAAATCGTTGACGCTCCGTTGATACTCCTGCTAAGAATGGGGCAGTGACCCTGTTGGTATGTGTTTAGGCAATAAATGAGGCCAATACGTCCGTTATGCGTAACAATGACCAAGGCACTGCTGAATTTCCGTACTTACAAGACCACATATCATTGACGCTCCGTTGACGCTCATGCCAAGAATGCGGCAGTGATCGTGTTGCTATCTTTTCTGCCAACAAAAGCTGCCAGTTCGTCTGTTATGCATCACAACGACCAAGTCACTGCTGATTTACCGTACTTACACCGCAACAAATCGTTGACGCTCCGTTGACACTCATTTTAATGTATTGTCCATTCAACATCTGCTGCCATCGATAATTGTTTTCATCCTGATTTGACTTGTTTGATTGTGTTTCTGCCTCATTAAGACTCGGCCCAGGGGCAAAGCCGAGCAGCGCAACTATGTTGCACTGTTCACTCTCCCTCGACTAAAAATGATATATAATGCCAAAATATTCATTGCGTCTGATGTACATCTATTTATGAACCGATATTCACAAGCTACTTCTCACCATTCACCCATAATATATCTCTAATTGAAACTCTCGGTCAAGCTACATAAAGCTGGTGAACCATTGATACATTGTGGCCTATTTTTTGTTCCATTCTTTATTTCTCTGCGTTTCAACTGCATTGAGCGTCACAAACACCTTTTCAGCCTGTCTCATTGACTTCCGTGTCAGCCGAACCAATCCGGGCACGTTTGGCGCAGCGCTCACATCCTACTTCTCTGGGCTTTCTGATTCCGCAATGCCATTGGATTGCTCTATATCGGATTCATCATCCGCTGCGCAATCATTTTCGCTGCCATTTGGATTATCCACATCGCCATGCCAGTTTAGACAATCATAGGTGTCTAAAATGCTTTCCGGTGCGCTATCCACGTCACTGTCTACTGGCTGACAATTGATTTTCCGGATTAAGCAAACATTTAAGATTCGAGTTTGTCCTCCAGGGAGGTTCTTTGCAGACAAAGCGGGTGGCAAAGGTGATGTTTCTGGCAATTTAAACGCAGCGGCACCATCATGTTGAATGAGTGAGCAGGGTGCTTTGACGATCTCTTCGGTGTCCGAAACATATCCTACAGCGGTCATCTGCTTGGTCTGAGTGCGAGATTCCTTCTGGGTAGCACGCAGGTTTTGGCTGCCCTGCCACATCTCCATACAGTCCTAAACCTTGGCCATTCTGTGCAACTTCCTTTCCTCTGCCTCTTTCTTCATTTCCAAGTTGTTTTCTGTGTTTGTGGTATCCATTTCCGGGTCAGTGCCTGCCAGAATCCCATTATTGGCTCGAGCAAACTGCCTTACATTGACTTTTTCGCGAAGGGTCTCGTGTGTGGTTTTCGACTGCCCCCAGCCACTAACATCTCTGCCAAAGGAAAAGCTGGCCTCCACTCCGACACCATGTGGTACGTTAGAGAACATGTCGTGCGCCACATTGGAGAGATCGGCATTCTTGGAGTGGGTATCCTCCTGTTGTCGCCACCAATCAGTTATGTCCGGTATCCAAAATATACTGCTAATCACAATTTGGTTGCAATGGTAATCATTGAGATTTGGATTAATTTGTCCCCAGTTCTTTAGTGCTTCAGGCGGCGAATTCAAATGGAGCCTTGTGGTGGTCATTAAGCGGGATCCGCGATCGGTTCGCCGGGGGTCGTCTCTGTACTATTGTTCGGCATTATTTATTTCTGATCATCGCTGGATGAATCGTATGGATCAAAGAATGATTGATAGAACACTGAACCCGTTGCGGAGAGGGAGAGATTGCTACTCGGTATCGTTTCGAGTTCATTCTCTGGCACACGTTGCTGTTTGGTGCAATTTTCATTCTCCACATACTTCAGAAAGGCCTCCTGGCATGGTGTTGTGTAGGATGTCTCATCCTCAGGATCAATATCCATTCCCTTGTCACACATTCTGAACCAACGCAACATCCTGAAAGGATCGAGAATGTTTGCGGAAATCAAAAGCTTGCCCGGCTTTGGGGTCACTCCAGTGTAGTGTTTCGAAAGCTTCTGTCGAGCTAACTTCACCGAGAAGAACAAGTCTTCCTTCCACTACGTGTTCTTCGTGGCCAAAGTTCGCATCACGCCATCCCTGTCATCAAACATGTCATTCTATATAGTGATAACGTGATGCAATGTGACTGTATGCCTCTTCGACATCCAATGGGTCCAATATCGGAATGGCCTCAATACTTCCATGAGATACTTGTCAATTGTCCATTCATCGTGGGGTGTGAATAGCGGCCGGTATTCACTTTATTTTGGGTTTTGATGCCACTCGCATGTGAATTCCCGTAAATGGTAGGTGCGCTTGAGCAACTCCAGTGTAGAGTTCCAATCTGTCTTCACATCCATAATCGGAAGTACTGCAATGTGGACTTTGGCTTTCTGACAGGCAATGAACTCATTTCGGCGACCAGGTGTTAGCGTAAATAATACAGCAAGCATTCTCTACCATGTGAAGGTCAGCTTCAGGACTTTCAAAATATCATGAAATACGTACTGTCCCAATTATCTTTGCTAAACCTGATCTCATGGCCGACACCTTATTGATTCTAGCATTGCCCTCTTTTCGATGTCTTTGACTCTTCCCAACATCTATGCTTTCATTCTCTCGAAATTGTTGCTCGCACTCATGGGCTTCCCAAGCCTCTGTGCCGCCTTTCACACCGAGACTGCTCATGAATGCACCTAATGTGAGCTCAATGACTTGTGCCATGCATGGTATGTGATTCCTCAATGCCGGCCATTCGATTCCAGAGGCCTCAAGTGTTGATTGTAGCTCGCATGTCATGGAGTAATTTGAAGAAGCATTATCAGTTGAACTGCCAAGCAAACGGCCGTCAGTAAGTTCAACACGATCAAGCACCTCCTTCAAATGTACGGCTAGTCTTGCTCCAGTATGTTGGCCCTTGACCTATCATCCTTAATTAGCTTTCGAGACGGGAAGAGAACAGGGGATCAACTTTATCGAAAGGGAGCTGAACTTCACGTAATGCGCAATTGCAATCCATATCGTAAGCAATGACTGATGTTATGGCCAGGTTGTTTGTTGATGTCCATCCGTCCAATGCTAAACTTACTTTAGTTTGTACGGGCAATTGCTTCTGAAGTGCATCCTCAGTCAGTACATAGTCCCTCCAGCAAATGTTACTAAGAGTTGTAGCATACGGGAGCACTAGGTCGTTGGGTAATGCTCCAAATGACCGCCGTAGCTCAAGATTTGATTAAGTTTTCCATGGAATGTTGGGCGAAACAAATCCTAACATGAAGTAGCGATTCCATGTGTCTTGGTGAAATTCGGAAGTTTCAAAGTCCTTAGCTGCCAGTTTGGAATGTTTTGTCTGCCATTTCAGTCAATATGGATTACACTGGATATCAAATATGATTTTCCTCTGCAAACCTACTATTGTGATTCCTCAACTTCCTTTCCTCTTCAATATGGCCAAAGCTCTTTCATCGACTGTCAAACTAGTCAATTCAGTGACCTCTGACTCTGTTAATTCGTTTAACTTTGCGATTTGAGCTTTTGCCAACCAGTGTTTCCCCTTTGAGCTTGTCTCATGTACTGATGGATGGCGAAGAACTTGATGGCAAATGATACATATGTTGCCAGGGCTGCCCTACTCCTCAATCCCACAGTGTGAATAGAATCAACACGAAGAAGCATGTCTGGAAGCATTCCAAGCAATAGGCCGCTTCGAGCCTACATTCATTGAAGCCCACCATGTGTAGAAGATGATTTGCATAGTACATCAGCAAAATGTCAATCGGTCTGGAAGCCACACGCAAACCTCCCAGACACTCTGGTTGACCTCACCAGTGCTTCTCAGTACTTCCAGATGCTCCCAGGCCCCTCTGGAGCTAAGTAATGTGCTCTCAGACTCTGGAAGATCATTCTCAGGTGCTTCTCAAGGCACCTGCAGTGACGGAGGTGCATTCAGGATGCTACAAGAATTGACTTGAAGGATAGTGAAATTTTGCAGCAGCTGAGACCTCTGCACAGCTCTGCGGGAGACTTGGTGCCATATTCTGACAACAGCGCGTCATATGATTCCATAACCACAAGCCATTTCGTCTATCATATTCGTCTTTGTTACAGTCACATGTTTTGCTACATCATGATATGGCATGTATTATCTGTCTAAGTCTCTCTATATATATACATATGGCCAATCTGGGCATAGACGGGTTCTCGAAGGTAATTGGAGGAGCACCCGGAGATGCCCATTCAGAGAACTTAGAGATGCCCTGGGAGGCCGCTATCGAGTGGACTTGGAGATGTACTTGGAGGCCGTGATTGAGCGAGTTTCGAGATACACTGGGGGCCGAGATTGAGTGAACTTAGATACACTTGGAGGCCGTAATCGAACGAGTTTGGAGGCCATTGATCGTGCGAACTTGGAGCCTGTGTTTGAGCGAGTTTGTAGATACACTTGGAGGCCATGATCATTCCAATTTGGAGGCAATGACTGTGCAAGTTTCGGTATACACTTGCGGGGCAAGATAGATTAAACTCAGAGATGCACTTGGTGACCGTAATCGAGCGAGTTTGGAGATGCACAAGTCCGGACATAATCGTGCGAGTTTGGAGAGGCACTTCGAGGCCATGACCAAGCGAGTAAGGAGATGGACTTGGAGGGGGTCAATCTGGAGGCGGTATATTGGGAGAAAGGCGTGGACCGATGCAGAGCCTCTAGTTATTGATCAAAATCAAAATCGTGGGAATGCAGCAAGTTGAGTACAACAAGGTCCACCGATCAATGAGAGATCAGAGACTGGCTGGGAGTGTGAGAAAGTCGATCATGGGATGATGCTGTACTTGGTGTATGCTGTACTGGGTGTATGCTGTACTCGGTGTTAACTCATGATCATGGCATGGATAGATAGAAAGGGATGACTTAACATCGAGTTCTAAGGTGATGGTAAAGTTGAGGACGAGAACGAGAGGACTGAGAGGAACGGGACGTAATTATCATACGAATCTAGGACTTAAGAACAGTTCGTGTGTGAGTCAAGTGACCGTTCCCGATCCAGCAGGTACTACTCCTGATCCGGCGGGTAAGAACATCAATATGAGGTCTTTTAAACCCAATCAGGCAAGTTGTACCCCTGATTTCTCATATCCGCTGATATCCAGCATATTGTTCCCATCTTAGTCCCCAATCTCTCTTTCTTGTCCTCAACTTTACCATCACCGCAGAATACAAAGTTAAGTCATCCCTCTCTACATCTCCATGCCATCATCATGAGTTAACATCGAGTACAGCATACACCGGGAGTACAGCATACACCGACAGTACAGCATCCAACCATCATTGTCAGTCTTCCCTTGTTTCGCACAATTACAAGTTGACCGATGAATGTAGCCTCAGCTTCCGGCGTGCCTCCCTTCAGCATCGACTGCCATCAGCCAGCTCTCCATGAGAGCTCAAAGGTAAAGTCACGTTGTCACATTCCCACGGTTGCGAGTTAACTAACTGATGAATATACTCTCAGCCCCAGGCACGCTGTCGATCGACTGCCTCCCAGCACTCGGTCAAACTTGGTCGATTGCGGCCTCCAAAATCGGTCGATCACGGCCTCCAAATGTATCTCCAAACTCGCTCGATTACAGCATCCAAGTGCATCCACACACATGCATGATCACGGCCTCCAAGTGCACCTCCAAACTCGGTCGATCACAGCCTCTAAGTTTAACTCCAAATTCACTCGATTACAGCCTCCAAGTTCGTACGATCATGGTCTCCAAGTGCATCTAGACTGTCACTTGATAACAAAGTGCATCTCCATACTTGCTTGATTACGGCCTCCAAGTGCATCTCCGAAGTTGCTCGATCACGGCCTCGCGGTGAATCTCTGAGTTCACACCATCGTGATTTTCAGGTGCACCGCGAATTGCTCTCAAGCACCGCCTGCAGCCAGTCCACATATGCCATGTGTTGATAGGTAGCTATAGAGAAACATAGATGAGAATACAAACAAAATACATGAGTTTTAAATATCGTTGAACGATGAGTAGTAACTATAATTTCCAGGGACACCTGCAGCGTTCCCAAAGAGGATGTTGTTTTGCCCAGACTGCTCTACTGTGATTCGAGGTACTGCCAGACTTATTGCCGGTGCACCTAGGTTTGTTGCCGGCGCTACCAGGTTTCTCCCCAGCACTCCGAGATGCTCCCAGGCATGTCGTTGGTGGTCCCAGTTACTCAGAGGGCCGGCAAGAAGGCCCTCATAGGGTCTGATACTCTCCTGAAATTGACGCATCGAAATTTACACTCCACATTCTCTTAGACACTCCGGGAGGCTTCCAGTGCATAAAATACATTTTCGGGATGTAAGGTCGCTCAAATTGCGAATAAAGACACGTTCATTTTTGGAAGAGATCATAACTTCAACCAATGAGGTTTTCAAAGATTTTCTCTCTGACATGGCGGTAGAATTTAGGAAGCTGGGTAATACGACTCGAAAGGATGCCCAAAATAACAATACTGTATACCAGACTGCGGGTGCTTAAATATTGACTTTGCAGCTAAAAGGAAAATAATGAGATCAGTAAGACGTTGCATGCATATTTGTGAAGTTGAATACAAGAACGAACTGCAACGACTGACCACATAAAACACCTTCTAGGAACAGCATAATGCTGTTTATTGCTGTGTAGCATTCGGAGCCTTGATGCACCGTGGGCGCTCAATTGTTGTAGGCGGACGCGATATTGTCACTTGAACTTTTGTGAAGAAAGGCTGCTGATAGGTTCATTGTGGTTTATCTTCGTTTCATTCCGGTAAGATTAACCAAGATGGAAGCACAAAAATTGTTGATGCTCCGTTGATGCTCACTTTGGGACATGGTTACGATCTTGTCTTAAGTATATTTGCCTAGCGACGTGGCCAATAGTGCAATTATGGATCATTATTGTCCCACGGCCCTTGGATGTTGCAAGATAGAAGGCCTCAAATTGTTGACGCTCCGTTGACGCTCATTTTTAGGGCATAGTGTCAATGTTGTCAAAAGCATTTTTCGCTGGAAACACGGCTGATAGTCCGATTATGTGTTAATGTCACCGCACTGCCCTTGGAATGTCCAAGATGCAGGGCCAAAAGTCGTTGACGCTCCGTTGACGATCATTTTTAGGACATAGTAGCGGTGTCATCGCAATCTTTCTCGCCTAGAATTGCAGCCGATAATCTCTTTATGGCACAATGTCACCGGGAAAGCCCTCGGATTCTGCATGATACAAGGCTGAAAGTCGTTGATGCTCTGTGGACAGTCATTGGTAGGACATAGTAGCAATGTTGTTGCAAGAGTTTTTGCCTAGACGTAAAGCCGATAGCGCGATTATGGAGTACCCGCGCCGCACAGCCCATGCATATTCCACAATGCAAGGCCAAAAATTGTTGATGCTCTGTTGACGCTCATTTTTGGGACATAGGAGAAATGTTGCTGTGTGCATTGTTTATTGAAAGGCAGCCGATAGTTCGATTATGACTTACTGTACCCCCCCAGCCTGCTGAATGTTTCATGACGCAATGCCAAACATCGCTGACGCTCTGTTGACATTCATGTTTAGGATGTGGCAACAGGCATGGCATTTGCTTTTTTCGCAAAAATGCCGACTTATACATTCACTTTGGACTTATATAACAATGCAGCCCAGTGATTGCCGAATGTCTATGACTTAAAATCATTGACACTCTGTTGACTCTCACATTAATCACATTGAAACAGGCTTTGTACACTCAAGAATTGTATGCAACGAATCATATATGCATTGATGACATCTGGTATTATATTTGTATGTATTATCGTTTGCATCCCAGAGTGTTGTTACCTCTCAAGTTCTGATCAACTGCTATCTACCCTATCTGGGTAAGAAATTACATGGCCTATTACATTCTCGCACTTTCGCCCGGCAATTCACGGCATGGAGATCATTTCACTAGGTTTTAGTAACTACAGCTCGACTTTCTCACCATTCTTTATGCAGCTCCTTCTCCTCAATTTCCATGACATACCACAAGCAATTTCAAATATCTCAACCATGTGCACCAGGTCTGTGCAGCGAGTTGTGCAGTAGGATACATGAGTGAATTCAGCATGACGGTTGTCGTTCAGATCGATTCGTCGTGCACACTGACCGCTCAGTGTATGACACAAATAACATCACTCACTTAAATATTGTAAGCATATTTCGTCACTAATATTGCTTTTGCTTTGTCGCTTAACAGTCACATCCAAAAGGAAACTCAATGTTTGGGCCCTCTTACAGTGTGAGTTGGATGGTTGATCATTCCCATGGTGCATTCGACCCTTGCACATGCCCAGACGAATTATCATGTCTCACAAATTTGTCACTGAAATCAAGAAATAGCTGACACTTAGCAAAATTGGTAAACACCTTGCTTTTCACCCCGATCAGACAGCAAGACTGACACTGCACATATCAATTCTTCCGCCGACGAACGAGCCATCACCTTCTGTTCGTCGGAATGCGATATCTACATGGCAATTAGCGGGAGGCTAGATGCAGCGGTAAACACTTACTGGTTCAATTGGCTTCGCATTCAGTAACGTCGACGAATCGGGCTCTGCAGTGGGCTTACCACTCGATATGCTTGAGTTGGACCACAGCTTTACCGAACCTACCCTGATATGACTACTGCCTGGTCGAGAAGTCCGAAGCGGCCGTTGCGATATTCTGGGGACAATGTCAAGACTTTCCATATGGTTTCCAAATGTTGTCGGCACAGGTGCCAGAGCGCCATTATTCCTTTGCTGTTGAAAGACTGACAGAACCCTCAATTTGGATGTGATGTACATCTTATCTCGTCCACACAGGCAGTCAGCTTCATCCTCCCATCCTGGTGGAGTGGGTTCGTCGAGCTTCATTTGCTTTGGCCGAGTGCTTGCCATGCGCTGCTGTACCGTTTTGGTGATTGTGCCCATCAACCAGCCTGGTTCGTCATCATTACTCAGCTTGCCCTGCTCAGTTTCTTCATCATCCTCGTCTTCCCCATCCTCCCCATCATTGGAACTTGCAAGATCACTCAGACTGTCTCCAATACATCAGCAAAATGTAAATCAGTCCGGAAGCCACACGCAAACCTCCTAGACACTCCGGTAGACCTCACCGGTGCTCCTAAGTAATTCCAGATGCTCCCAGGCCCCCCTGGAGCTAAGCAAAGTGCTCCCAGACTCTGCCAGAGCATTCTCAGGTGCTCCTGAAAGCACCTGCAGTGATGGAGGTGCATATAGGATGCTACGAGATTTGACTTATAGGATAGTCATATTTTGGAGCAGCTGAGACCTCAGCGCAGGTCTGCAGGACTTATTGCCATATTCTCACAGCAGTGGTTCTTAGTGTTCCATGACCACAAGGCATTTCGTGTATCAGATTCGTCTTCATTACGGTCACAAGATCCGCTACATCATTATATGGCATGCATTATCTATCTAAGTCTCTCTATATATATACATACGGCCAATCTGGCTGCAGACAGTACTGGAGCGTAATCGCAGGAGCACCTGGAGACTCTGATTGGGAGAACTTAGAGATGCACTTGGAGGCCGTGATCGTGTGAACAGGGAGATGTACTTGGAGGCCACGATGGTGCGAACTTGGAGGCCTTAATCGTGCGAGGTTAGAGATACACTTGGAGGATGTGATCAAGCGAGTTTGGAGATGCACTTGGAGGCCATGATCGAGCGAGATTGGAGTACTAGGAGGCAGTCAATCTGGAGGCGGTAGTTCGGGAGGGAGGTGTGACGGGAGCTGAGACTTTATTCATTGGTTAACTCGTAATTGTGCCATTGTAGAGAATTGAGTACAACATGGTCGGCCGAGAGATGAGCGACTTGCTGGGAGCCGGAGACAGTCGATCTTGGGATGATGCAGTCCACGATGTATGCAGTACTCTGTGTATGCTGTACTCTGTGTTAACTCTTGATCATCGCATGGAGAGATAGAGAAGGATGACTTAACATCGTATTCTTAGGTGATGGTAGAATTGAGAACAAGAAAGAGAGAAATGAGAGGGTACGGGGTAAATCATCATGAGAAACTGGGACTTAAGAGAATTCGGTATGCGAGTCAATTTACCATCCCCGATGCAGCAGGTACGAGTCCCGATCCGGCATTTACTAACACCGGTACGAGGTCATCCCAACCCAATTAGGCAAGTCGTACCCCTGATTATTCATATCCGCTCGTATTCTCATCTTTCTCATCATCATCCTCCATCTCTCTCTATCTTCTCCACAACTCGACTATTATCGCAGAACTCAAAGTTAAGTCATCCCTCTGTATCTCGCCATGTCATGATCATGAGTTGACACCGAGTATAGCATGCATCGAGTACAGCATACACCGAGTACAGCATACACCGAGAACAGCTTCCACCTAAGATCATTTGTCTTCCGTTCATTCTCATGATTACGAGCTGACCCCTGAATGTAACTTCAGCTTCCTGCATGCCTCCCTACACGATCAACCGCCATCAGCCAGCTCTCCATCAGAGCTCAAAGATAAAGTCACCTTGCAACATTCCCACGCTTGCAAGTTAACTAACTGATGAATAGAGTCTGAGAACCCGGTGCGCAGTCCATTGACTGCCTCCCAGTACTCGTCCAAACTCGCTCGATTACAGCCTCCAAACTCGCTTGATCGCGGCCTCCAAGTGTATCTCCAGACTCGCTCGATTACGGCCTCTAAGTTCCCACTCTCATGGCCTCCAAGTGCATATCTCCAAACTCACTCGATCACGGCCTCCATGTGCATCTCTGAGTTCACTCGATCATGGCCTCCCAGTGCATCTCCAAACTCGCTCGATCACGGCCTCCCAATGCATCTCTTAGTTCACACAATACCTGCCTCCAAGAATATCTCTGAGTTCACTCGATCGTCATTTTCAGGCGCACCTCGAATTGCTCTCAAGCACGGCCTGCAGCCAGTCCAAATATAGCATGTGTAGATGGGTAGCTATATAGATACATAGATACATAGATGAGAATACAAACTGGATACAGTAGCTATGATTTCCAGGCACACCTGCAGTGTTCCCAAAGAAGATGTTGTTTTTCCCAGACTGCTCTACTGTGATTCGAGGTACTCCCAGACATGTCGCCGGCGCTCCCGGGTCTGTCGCCGGCGCTCGCAGGTACTCCCAGGCTTGTCGTCGGCGTTCCCAGGCATGTCGCCGGTGCTCCCAGTTACTCTGAAGGCCGGCAGGAATGCCCTCCTAGGGTCTGATACTCTCCTGAAATTGACGCATCTAAGTTTACACTCCACATCCTTTCAGACACTCCTGGACGCTTCCAGTGACTAAAATACATTTTGCTGATGTAGCAACCACCATCTCCTGAAAGGTCATTTCAGGCTCTCTGGAAGTCAATCCCGCGATTTTAGCCCACTTCATATCATCCTGCTCTTGTTGAACCACTACCTTTGTGTCTTCATCTCGCTTTCTTGCCCCAGCGGGTTCTCTATCAATAACATCGTCAATCCATTTCTCTTTCTCTTCATTGCTTAAGAAGTGGGTTTCTCGTTGCTGTTTCACTGCAAGCTTTTTTTGGATCTCAAGCTGCACAATGCCCCGAGGGCTCGGACACTCTCTGCCGCCAACCCGCTCTTGCCTTCATTCGCGTGATGACGTCATTGGGTTGACCGCATTGTTGATTAACCGTTTCTGGCTGCCAGGAGTGGAGAAAAGTTCAATTTCAGAGCATTGACCATTGTAGTTTGCGTGGACTTTGTTGTTGGGCGAGATGTTGGATGTTGCAAGTTATGGCCAATATGTAGGCTAGCTGCGTCTTTTATGTCAAGGTTGGTACGTTTACCCATCTTGAACAAAGCAAAATCTCCCTCTTGACTGTGAAGTAATCAGTAATAGCGACATCAGCAACAACCCTAGTTTCCGTCTGAAATACCATGGTGTTCCGGACAGCTCTGATGGCTCTGGCGGAACATTGTACCCTCTGACGGAGCATCAGAGGTGATGGGTCGTGTTACATACCTCCATTACGGCGGCTATTATACCCTTCCTCTTGGTCCTGGGACGCGTCGCGTGGCAAATTATGCTCGCCACTCCGGCGTCAGGCTTCCTTTACTTTGCGTCTGGAATGTGGTGACGTATACGCACTATCGGAACGACACGTATGTTTCACTCTTCGCACGAGATGCAGTTATGCAGTAGCCATTCACACAACACCTGGCGATGTCTATGCCTTTCTTCAGCCGATAGCCACATGCCGCACTTTCATTTATGTTTAGCTTTGAGATTTTGTCACTTATTGCTAAAGAGTCTTCGCTTCGCACCCATCGCTTGCCGTTGCATTGGCTTCACCAATATCGTACTTTACATGTCTGAAATATACTGTCCAATCTTCACACTCTCTAGTACTATGCCCTCAGTTCTCCACATTCTCAGTTGATCCATCATCGGCTTGCGATGCTTCTCTCTCCTCATCCGCATCTGTATCATCGCCATTCTTGCCTTCCTACGCGTCAACATCATTGGTTCCCAGGTCATACCTCTCGAGTGCAGTTTTCCGAGCCCGTCCTCACCGACTGGCGGTGGGAATGGCATCGCTTTCGTCACCTTCATCTGTGAAATCCCCACTGCCCCCTGGCATGCCGAAATGCATTTCGTCATCCATGCAATTGTTGTGTATTGGGATGTTTGGGTCGGTGCTTCCGATCTCAGGTTCCTTAAGTGCCACTTGGGAGGTCAAAATGTCAAGAAGAATAGCATTGTCAAAACGCGCTGCTTCCACGCTGATCACCATGGCAGGCGTTGGGTTCACTGCCTGCTGGATCTGATGCTTGACTGTGGCAAGAGTGATGGTATACACCCTTGGCTGGTAGCAATCCGGTAGTGTGTTCCAGGTATTCAACCAAAATGTATATGTGTCTGTAACGCCACCCTGGGTTAACAACTTGCGACCCGTTAAAGCGCAGCAGGACGCGATCTTACCATGGTCATTCTTGCAGTTGAAGTAGTTCGCGCGTTCATGTCTGTCCACTTTCAGCTTTGACTTGGAAGCTGCTGGATGAAAACCTTTGTTCTTGTGCCACTCCAGGAGCACATGACGCATTGAGGTGCAGGTAATCATAATCAGTGGCGAGGGTATATGACCGTCCTTGTCTTCAATCATGGAATTATAAAATCCATCAGCGTACTTACCGTGGTTATTGGCCGGATGATAAAAGTTGATCTAGCCAAACAGCGGGATTGCTTCCACCAGGAAGTATAGTGGACGCTGGCCGATCATGAGACGCTTTCGACTCTGTCTGCGTTGGATTTAGACTGCATACACCACCTTCCACACGCTCCGTGATAGGAAAAAGATACTTACTGTCTGCCAGAAGGGCATGACTGTATTCCAAACACTCTGCGGCGGATTCAAACCGGTTAAGATTTTAAAGCTCTGCTATGTTGTCCCTTGCTGAGTGAATAATATGGGATTTAACCTTATCGACTTGTGCTCGAACCTGGTACCGTTTGAGTGTGGAATATCCATTGTGGGCTGTTGCGTCAGGATATCTCTTTCAAAATCTCCTTTGTGCGTGCCTCGAATGCTATGGACCATATGTTGTTTTGCTGAATTACGGTGTTCCAGTACGTCTCTATTATCTGCCTGTGTTGGCCTTCAGCTAATGCTTTCGAAATGCGTCGTGTTGCATAACTTACTGTCTGCAAGTCGCTTGAACTCATTAACTGCAATCTGTTCCACATGCAGAGCTCCAGGAGTCTGCCTGTTGCAAATACAAGACGCATGTTGTCTGAGTGACCAAATCGATGAATGCTGCGACTGCCGGAGACCATTGATCGCGGTGTAGACACGGCCAGCGGTTGCAATAGCCACTGCCTCTGTCTATGGATCATTTGAGTAGCTCGCGCTCGCAGAGGATTTGTAATAATCGCGCGGGCTTCTGGATTTGAGATGGGGGTAGGCAGGTTTTCAAGGCCTCGGACAGGAGTGGGAGGGAGAACATTGCCGGATGCGGCGTTCGATACAACACGATGCGTTGAGATTCTTCCAAGTGCTGTTGTGCTACGGCTGCATGTACCTGGCATGGCGGTTGAAGTACTTGTTGACCGTCGCAGTGTCGCAGCCGGGGTAGAAGTCACACATTGATTGATATCTGCAACACGAGAATTGTTCAGCAAAGATGAGGGGGTGGAGTTCTGACCTTGGAGTGTAGAGGGTTTTGAACTCTCTCCTTGAGAGGAATCCCTCTCGCCAACTGGTACAGAAATGCAGCTCTTAGCAGGCGGATGTTGAGAATTCCCCGAAGGCCCACGCTTTTCTTGAGGCTGACAATGAGCAAGACTTCCAACATTTCGTACAACCAGAGTCGTGTCAGGGTGAGCGCTTTGGGAATGCATAGTCCAATATCGATGTTTGACGTTAAGAAAGTAGGAACAATTGCATGTGCCTGCATATTGAATCGCAGGCGAGGTGGACTCCTATTCGCCCGACCATGGACACATTTGAGTTAAAAGGGACATGCAGTGTAGACAGCGCTAGAGTGTAAACCCTGACATTACTCGGGGACAAGATCCCTTCAGAAGTATTCAATTATGAGTTTTACTGCCATCAGATTAAACTCAGATTAAACTGAGCATTGATCTTCACGGTTACAGCAATGTCTGAAGGTCTATTTGCACCACTTGAAGAGTGTTTATGCCATCTTGGCGTGATCATCATTGTATGGCACTCGTTCTTGGCACAATACTTCGAACAATCGAGTGTGTAAATCTTCAGCTTTCCGGTAGACATTCCACTTTGGCAGAGCTACCGGCATCACGAAGCAAACAATGACGTGTTCTCTATCCTATGACATCAGTTGCGTGTGCTGTTTCCACTGCTAAGCGTTGGTAGCCGTGTTGGATGGTTGCACAGTTGGGACATCTTGAGAACTATTCAGTTTGCTCAGAGATGCATGAGGTCTGAGTGGAAAAAATGATGTATGATGCAAAAGCAACGCCCGGCGTGGTAAACTGTCCTCTCCGCGTGTACTAAATCTCGTGTCGAGGCTTGTCTTTCATGGGGTGCCTGATAGTTCGGCAAGATGAAGGCTGGGATGTTTTGTGTTAGTTAACCAACAAAACTGAGAAGTTGAACCTTGAACCAAGAAATCGCCGGAACTCGAGTATATATATCCCTCCTTCTCGCCTACAACTGCTTTCTCTTCTGCTCCTGTATTATACACACCAACAACATCCTGATCTCAACATCACGTGACTTGCACAAAACAATGCTTCTCGTTCCAAAACACACCCGATAACCTACACAACTTTGTACTATCCCTCCGGGCTTCCTTGCACTACAACCGTATGATAATGCTAACGTTTTGGACGTAGATTTATTTTCAACTCACAGTGTTGGCACCAAAGGGCAGCAGGGAATGAAAGGGAAAGGCTTGGGCAAAGATGCCGATATCGGTTATAAATCTATGCCTGTCAGTGGACCGAGACTAGTGTTAGCAACGGGTCCGTGTAACCCTCCAGCGGTCCGGGTTGTGACTGGCGGTTAGGTTCGGTTCGGTTCAGTTCGTTACCCGGCCAAAAACCCGACCCGCGTTGGCTTGGCGGGTTTGTTTCCCGGACCGGACATAAACACGCGGTTTTTTGACCGGGTTGTACCCGGACCGCGGTTCCATTTTGCGGTTCTTCCAACTTTTGCTCCAATTAAGTATTTGAGTTCTGATCGTATCATGACATGATCAGTACGTAGATTGTGCAGTTTTAGCCGCTCTTTCACCTCGCGCTCTCAGATTTGCGATTGGACCGATAGTCGTAAAGTAGCTGTGAAATAACTCGATATTTTACGCCAAATTGGCGGGTTTTCGATAGCGACACAACGAATATTGGTCCGAGCCCAAATCTGAGAGCGGGAGGTGAAAGAGCGATTAAAACTGCACAATCTACGTACTGATCATGTCATGATACGATCAGAACTCAAATACTTAATTGGAGCCAAAATTGTGAACTTGAAATGCCGGGTTTTTGGTGGTAAAACCGGCCCAATGGCAATGGTCCAGGTTTTTGGTGTGGTAAGACCCGTTGCCACGGTCCGGTTTCGGGTAGAACCGTACCCGGAACCGACCCGGGAATTTGGACCCGTTGCTAACACTAATCGAGACCGTATAAAGGGAGTCATCAAGGAACACATCCATGGACTCATACGGATATTAAATGTTTGCGGCGTCAAGGATGTGAGGACATGGGACCTCTTTGATGATATAATCTTTCTTGATCTAGTCACGACTAGCCACGTTTGACAATTCCAGCTGATGTGGCCGCACCGCAGGAGCAGGAGTTCGCCTGTTCGGGAGTTGTGGGCTGACTTCCACTCATATATGGGGCCAATGTTTGACAATTCCTGCGACCAAAGTAACAATTGGAGGTGGGACAATCCCAGTGCCTTCGGGGATCAAGTCGATCGCTCCAAACTGCAGACAACGAGCTCGGGGCAGGTTAAACCTACCAGTCAGCGTTTCTCTTGGCAAAGTAGCAATGATGTCAGGGCAAAGATTGAGCCGCAACGCTGTCGGCAGTACACACCAGGCGACTTCCTGGCCGTTAGACGACTTAATTGTGATGAGATATTCGACGAGGATGGTGATGATGAAGACTGGGCAGAACACGGTGCACCGAGCAGTGGAAGGAGCCGCCCTGGAGATGGATATCACAATGACAACGGCAAGGTGTAGGAGGATACGCTGGGCGGTGAGAAAGGGACTGGAAACGGGAAGGCAACAAAGGATAGGAAGGGGAAAGGAAAGGCAACTGAGGACGGGAAGGGGAAAAAGAAGGGGAATGGGAATGGAAACGGTAGAGAGAAAGGAATTGTTTAACACACCCCAGGGGGAGATGATATCTCTCGTGCCATTGCTTTGCAGTTGCAAAAGGCAATGTCAGAGGCAGACTTGGACACGGAGGGCTAACTAGAGCAGGTATATTTAGAGCTGAAAGCATCACCCGCCATGACAATTCCCTGAGATGATCATACCGACTCTACCAAGTGGGACGTCGACTATGACTGAAAACTTAATGTGGATAGGTGCATGGAGGATGACGTGGACACACCGGACGGCGTTGACATCGACGGCAATGTGGATATGGAAATGGGCAGTGAAGATTGGGAAGATGAAGAGGAGGAAGCTGAGAGGGTGGAGGAGGTGGTGGATGAGAAGGAGGAGGAGGATGAGGATAATGGCAAAGAACCTCGGACGAGTGGCCAGGGAGAGATGGTAACTACATAAGCGGACAATGTAGATAGCATGGTAGACGATCAGCCAACCGTGCTACCTGAGCAAGGCCAGGAGATGCGCCAGCATACCACACAGCCACAACCTCCGGCACCTGCCCCACAGCCACAAACCCCGGAGCCTCCCCCAGGACCACGAACTCTGGAGACTCCTACCCTCAGTGGGCTGGAGTTTTTGTGGCTTCTAATGCGACAAAAACCTCGCCCAGCCCCGCCAACTCTGCGAGAAGTTGAGGCAGCCGGAAACACCTTGGATCTCGATGTGGAGAGGCAGCTACTCAGCCAATCCGCAGGGGCCGATTGTCTCACCGATAGCCCTCTCCCGGATATTCCTCTGCCGACTGTCCCACTGCCCGATGTCCCTCTGCCCGATCTCCCTCTCTCCGATGTCGATCTCCCTGAAATCCCTCTCACTCGGGCCCGCCCGCAATGGTCGGTAGGCGAGGAGTGTACCAGTCTTCGCTTCGCCGAGGAGGTGTACGTTTGGGTTAGAGTCGCATTCTTGTCTTGTGAGTTTCCTTTGCTGTCATCTATTCATCTGTGGCACTGATTAAGGCACGCATGAATGTGGTTTGTTCGGTTGGGTTAGGGTTGCAAACTTGTTCGTTTCCTTTGTTCTAATATATTTATCTCAGGCATTGATTATTACATGCGTCGCGAGGTTTTTGGATTCCTCAGGGTGTATTTTTAATTTATTTGTAGTATTATGGTACATTGCGCATGCAGTGTTTTTGCAACTCCTGGCGTGATGGAGTTTATGCTGATTAAATCTCTCAAGTATTGTGAGCTTATACCCACACCAGACTCCTCAGGCCAAGCACCAACCTTCGTCCCATTTTACAGTGAATCCTCCACTCCTCCCGTGTCGTCGAAAATGCCAGAGAAGACCCTATTCAGCTGTCTCGAATGTTCATGGTGAAAGAAGTTCACCTCACACAGCTGGCGACTTAAACATATCACGTTACTCCATCCTCAACACTTTCAAGTTGCACAGAATCTGACTCTTCGCAGTGCGCCCCGACGTGTTGAACCGGCTCAGCGTCGTGAATTCAACGCTAACAGCAATTCAGTTGAAGACTTGGACGCGTTTTCCAACCTCGAACACTTTGAAAATATCGGAGACTTGGAGTCTCAACCACCGCGAGGTCATCTTCCGCGGACGGAAACATACCCCAGGGCCGTTGCCCCTCTGAGCGATTAAATTGCTAAGCCATGGGAACGCGACGCTCAGGGTATCCATGTGACAAACCTACAGAACAATACCTACTACCCGTTTGCGATGCGTGAAGAGTACAAATATATTCAGTGTGGGATCAAGAAGAAAGTCATGAAGACATACTATGACAATGTGCTGAAGGAAGAACACCCAGCTCTGGGTTTCCCAAGCTTCAAAAACGGGGATAGCGTCCAGAAGCTCCTGGCTAGTATGCGAGATGATCTCGCTGTCAGGGAGTGGGAACTACACACTCTCGAGGATACGAGATGGAATGACAATGACCAACGCTCTATCAAATACTGGAGTCGAGACATCATCAAAAGCATGAGATGGTGGATGCGGCAGCCAGTGTACTCGGAGCATCTTATTTACGCCCCTCAGCGTTCCTTTCACACCGATATGCCACAGAAACACCTCCATACCGAAATGCACACTGCAGACTGGTGGTGGGAGAGACAGGTAACAAGAGATACTCCAGAATAATACTCCAGGATAATAACGTACTAATCAACGTTTAGGCAATGCTCAGAGTGGGGGATCCACGGGTTCCCTTGACCAACATGTCCAACGGAACACATCTCTCGAATTTAACTGCCGACAAGAAAGACTAGCCTGTATCTATGACAATTGACAATCTATCTTCGAAGATCCGCCACATGGCCTCAACGCACAGCGTCGTGATGGTCGCTGTCCTGCCAATTCCAATCAACAACCGCAATACTCTTCAGAACCTGCTGGATGAGCAGCGGCGAACAAACCGAGAGGTGCTGAACGAAGTCCTCTGGCGGTTACTGCAGCCGCATATCTTTCAGCCTAATCCCACTGCCGAGAGCGGGTATTACAATGTTCTCTGCGCAGATGGCAACTTCACGCGTTGCATACCGGTTTTAGCAGCAAAGCTTGCTGATTGCCCAGAGTATTGCGACCTACATCATCTCGAGCGGCATGTCTGTTTTTGGTGCGAGTGTCCAAAGAACGAACTTGGAGATGATATCCCTCCTGTCAAGCAACACCCCCAGCGGGATCACAACCTCTATTGATCACTCAGTGATGCCAACACGAAGGCATCCAATGATAAACTCTCGTCGCACCATGTTCACTGAGGATTCAACGTGTTTCCACATGTTCGGTGTATCATGAGCGACCTCCCTAACACCTACCTCCTCCGTTCAATGCAGATCGGCATGCCTGACCACCTCCCGAAGAGGATTTTGCACTTCATGAAGACGCACGAACGGCTCGACAAGTACAATGCAATCTGGTTATCTGTGCCTGCTTACCACGACCTCACACACAAAAATAATTCATATGAAGAAGTTTCTCAATGGAATGGGAAGGAGATGAAGGAAATAAGCTGGTACCTGCTTAGAGTTGTAACCCAGTCTCTACGAGGCGGAAGCCGCACTCAGTGACCCATATTCAATCACGCAATTGAGTGCACATGGGCATTTTTAGAATTCTCTATGTATTCTTGATATAAATCTCACGATGATTCAACATTGAGCTACATGGAGGATGCCTTGCGTCGTTTTCACACCTTCAAAGATATTTACTTACTCTGGCGAGCCAGCAAAAAGGTGAAGGCCAAAGCCAATGCCCTGAGAACAGAACTCGTGATGATGCGAAAGGTTGACAAGGAAATAAATGCTGAAAGTTGGACGCCGTCTAAGAGCCGGCGCGAAATGAACGCCTCGCGGGATTATATCATCCACAAGATAGCTGTTTCCAAGGAGTTAGATGCCGACTTAAACTTTCCGAAGATGCACTTGATGGCTCATTGGGTCGAACAGATCCCTGGATACGGATCCTTGCAACAGTATTCAGCCGGGAGTCATGAACCAGCAAATAAAACGAACCTCAAGGACAGTTGGAACGCCTCCAATCACAATCTCAACTACCAGCCACAAGTAATCACCTGGCAGCATCGCATCCTCTGCTTCGAAGTCAGAGAGCTCAATCTCAAACCCCTCGCTCAGTGTCGGGAGAACAGCGCTGCCGCATGCAAAGTCCTCCCTGCCCGTCGTGATCTGGCTGCCCCCCTGAGCCTCCAGCCATATCTGAAGCCCGAATTCATGTGACACCAACACTGCAGTGATGGAAAGGATCCTGACACTATGATCAAAGACTTCAGAGCATTTATCGACAATACACAAGACACAACGCACCGCGTGGCAATATACAAGGGCACACTGGAGTTTATCAAGCATAAGAGTCGTACCAACACGTATATATCGGATGAACCACTGCACGCAATGGAGCTGTGTATTTACCATGGTATTAACGTTCAAGTTGAGAGTTTAGATGGTGAACACATTTCTCAGATGTGTCGATGCACAGGAAGCAAGAGCTGCCGCAAAGGGGATCGACGGAACGACTGGGTGTGGGTAAAGCAACGCCCGGGGAGGTGTTATGGCGCACTGCATGGGCGTCTCCCGTGGCTACGGCAGCCACTATTCAAAATCAAACTCCAAAATGAGGATGGAGCTTTCGTTGAGTACTTGTTAGCACTGGCGCTCCCCACAATACCTGAAAACTCGGGTAACTTGGATCCGGTCTTGACATCTGTACAATTGAGTTCAGCACCGGCAGCCGTTGCTTTGCAAGTTTTCAGTGTGGGAAATATTGCCGGCTGCATGCACGTAATTCCAGAGATAGCTACTAGTTGTAAGACAGGAGACGGACGGAACAAGCGATGGATTATCAACATCCATATAGATCTGGCGACTTGGAATGATGTGCATAATTAGTAAAGAGAATTGCATTTTGTGCGCAGGTAGAAAGAACACGAGGAGAAATATTTGCAGCGTCACCAATCGCATTACAATCCCGATGCAAGCGCGTACCCAATCAACCCATTCCGACGTATTGCTGTCACAGTTGGCTACAACGCCAGAGTGATCGTTTGAAATAGAAGATCGACAGAATGCGAAGAGACAGTGAAACCGCGATTGGAGGGAGATGTACAACGCGACGCATGGTGTTGACGCCGGGCGCAGAGTCATCTATCACAAGGGTGTCTCTGACGGCGCTGACGGAGCGCGTCCACTCTGACGGAGCCATTGTGCCTGAACAGAATATTTGTTTGCTAATGGACGCTAACCGTACGATATGACATGATTGTTAGTGTCATTTTCACGTAATATTCCAAGGATTATTTGAGACAAACATCAGGAAACGTCGTTTCCCTCTAACTACATCCTATTTATATCTAGCAATTGTGCGATTCTGGGGGTCTTTCACTGTAATTTATCCCTGTTAACAGACAAGCGACATCAGATTAACTCTTTGCAAATTGTGGGGCGGTGGGAAACCCCTGCAACTTGCAGCCATACTCAGTATGATTCATCTTGAGCATAATGATCATGTTGGCTGCTGCTTATTCCATTCTGACATGATAATGAGTATATTGTCCTCCGGGCTTCACACTTCCTCTCGTTATCATCGTCCTCACCTATTCCACACCAGCGCATGATGGATATACTACCACCTCTGCCAGGTGAGAGCGGATCGAATACCGGCAGATTAGCGGGTGCTACCTCTCATACGAATAATCTTGGCACACAACAAAAGTACAGACACAAGTTAGTTCACTGCGACGCTTCCAATGCAGCCGCCAATCATACGTCCCATGATGCACAATTAAAAATCGTCCATCAGACTAGTTGAAGGAAAAATAAGAAGCAGCATGCGGTGGGATGTGAGTGTATCCGTATCGAGGCAATTGGCAGTCAAATGACTGTATAACGTATAGCGGGTGTCCGTCGAGAGCTACGTAGCAAATTTATTGCTGCGGGGAACGTGAAACCTGCATGGTCGACAAAGGCATTTGTCGGCATGTTCCGCGAAATCGAACATCATGATGTCGTCAGCTCTGGGATTTTCACAGATGAATTTGCTGAGGAGCATCCCCGGGAGTAGACAAAATAGACGTTAATCACCTTAGCGGAGGCTACGGAAGCATATATGCTAGAGGTAACAGCCGAATTTCATTGTTACAAGCAGCAACTAATGGCTTGTAGGTTTTCAACATGACTGCAACTACAGCAAGGCAAGGAGGGCGGGTACAGCTGGAACAGTTGGACATGTACCTGGCGTTGAATATGGCCAAAATGGCCCAAGATGGCTTTTCCCACGCCGCAATAGATGACACGAAATATCTGATTAAAAAACCACTCGCCGAGGACAGAGAAGAGAAGAAGTGGGGAGTTGAGTTTCCTTGGCATATCAAGTTGAAAGCTGGGATACACAGACACGCGGCAATGCTTCGTCATAACCAAATGTCCGACTGCCTTCCCTGCCAACATCGCACCGCAATGAATCCGCAGACACAGTGGAGACCTAATGGAACAGGTTCACCTCCACCCGCCTAATGCAGAGTGCCGACTCCAGGGCCGACTCTTCATCCGCACGTCACACCACCCACCCCTCCCACCCCACTGGTCACAACTGGTCACACTTCCGGAGCTCAACCATCTGAAATCGTCAATTTGCTGGCTGGATGTACGTATTCACATACATCTCTTCCCTATGCGGAAATTTTCGAAGTTGATGAGGATACCAAGCATGATACCGATTTTGATCCAGTTATGCTGACTGATGAACGTTAGTGCACTATCTCTTGCATGGTAATGCAGCTACCATTCATTTGGAAGTCAAAAGCCGGGAATTCAGCGATCCTGCAACTGATGATGAGAAGTGACCAAAAGACATGGGATTTTCGAGATTATTATGATGTATATGTATGTATTATTAAAGCACAATGTAATGATCAAGAAGAAAGTAATTGAAAACAACAGAACGGCAGCCAAAACAATGTGATTGATAGACTGTGCCAAATTAATTGATTGCATATTGTGGATACAGCGATGGCAAAATGAGCGTCAACAGCGCGTCGACAATTTTTGGTCATGCGTCGTGGCAAATCACACCTCCAATAGGTTGTAGTAACTCACAAAGTAATTTTTGCCTGCCTTTATAGGCAAAACAGATTGCAGTACCCTCCCTGCCCCATCATCAAAATGAGCGTCAACACAGCGTCAATGATTGTTAGTCATATATCTTGGGAAATCACACCTCCGATAGGTTGTAGTAAGTCATAAAGTCATTTTTGGCTGCCTTTATCGGCAAAACAGATTCCAATACACTCTCTGCCCCATCATGAAAATGATCGTTAATGCAGCGTCAACAATTTTTGGTCATGCATCTTGGGAAATCACACCTCCGATAGGTCGTACTCAGTCATACAGCTATTTTTGCTAGCCTTTATAGGCAAACCAGATATTAATACCCTCCCTGCCCCATTATGAAAATGAGCGTCAAAGGTGTGTCAACGATTTTTGGTCATGCATCTTGGGAAATCACACCTCAGATAGGTTGTATTAAGTTATAAACTAATTTTTGGCTGCCTTTATGGGCAAAACAGATACCAATACCCTTCCTACCACATCATGAAAATAAGCATCAACAGAGAGTCAACGATTTTTGGTCATGCGTCCTGGGAAATCACACCTCCCACTGGTTATAGCCAGTCATAAAGCAATTTTTGGCTGTCTTTATCGGCAAACAGAGTGTACTGCCCTCCCTGCCCTATCATTAAAATGAGCATCAACAGAGCGTCAACGATTGTTGTTCAGGTATGATGGGTAATCTGCGAGGTGACAGGTTGCACATTGTCATAAACCAAGCATTGGCTGCCTTTGTTGGCAAAAAGGCAAGTGAAACGCTTCCTGCCCCATCTTCAAAATGCGCGTCAACAGAGTGTCAACGATTATTGGCCTTCCATCATGGTTAATCACAGCATGATGTGGCGGTTATTATCTGTATACATCGTTTTGACTGTTACTATACGCTAAACAGCTCAAGAATACTTAGTGGTAGCTTGGTAAATGTAATAAGTTGTTACTGTCCCAGCAGATGTGGCTAGAATATACTTTACATATCTGCCTATAAAGGTTGCCATATCCTTCTTTATGGATGCTTATGATGAAGGTCCCCTCATATTACCAAAGATGCAAGACCAAATATCGTTGACACTCTGCTGAGGCTCATTTTCAGGATGTGATTAGGCGTGTGAGTATGCTTCCTTCGCACATCAAGGCGGCTACTACGTTGAAAATGAATCGTGTAGTAACAATATCAATATTTCACGATTCACAGTAGCAAATTTGAATACGACCGCAAATGTGAAACCCGAAACGCAGAACCAGAGATTGAAACTGACGGGTGTGGCCAAACCCGGTGAAATCCGCAGGTTGACAGGTACGGGTCTGGGTTTGGCCCACCAAGAGTCAGCGGGTCAGGTGTTTGGCTGGGTCTGGAACCGAACCGACCCATTTTGGCGGACCAAATCCGGACTTCTCGCGCGTTACCCAGACCCGTTGCTAGCACTAGTAGCAAGCATTGACTTCGACCTCCTGTGCAACGTCAACGAGTCAATGGTGACTTACTGTAACTTTGTTATCATCTCCAAGGTGAATGACTATTAGCTGATGAGGTTTCTTTTTGAGTTGAATCTGGTGTGGTTAATGCACATATGGTGAGATGCTCTCGAATTGATAACCCATGCAGCTGAAGCAGAGGCTGCGGTGAGAGTGGTCGCATTGTCGGCCAGTCAGATTAGGTCGTGATCTCCAGCTGTGGCTGCTGATGCAGTGCCTGTGTTGACTATGTTGCTATTGATCCAGGGCACGTTTGAAGTGGATGCAGTAGGCTTTGAAGTGTCCAGGCCGACCGCAGAGGTAGCAAATTAGGTCATCGTTCCTGGAGGTGTTTGTATCGCTGGTGATTGTCATGTTTTCAGCGTGTATTCTCTTGCCGCATGGTTTGGTGGTCTGATTGTCCACTTTCCGGTGTATGCATTTGTGGTTCAGGCATCCGTTTCCTTGTCCACCTCTGCGGGCTCCACCTTGTCCGCCATGGCAACTGCCACGATTTCTGCAACAGGGGTATTGGGCCGCTTCAGTGGATGGATCTCCGATGTCCTTGGTTAGGGTCTTTCGCATGGCATCTTTGTTGATCGCATCCACACACTGCTGGGACGTGGGAGCGGGGATTTGCTGTTCAAGGATTTGGATGGTCGTTTCATCTGAATTAGATAGGGATGTGAATATATGTATATTCATGGCATCATTGGTGAAAATTTCAGTGGTGCCGATTAGGTTCTTGCGGAAGGTGAATAGTATGGTAAATTACTGGGTGACCGTTTCGTCTAGTGATGGTCGAGGGGCAGTGAACTTCCACAGGACTTGGGGGCGGTCAAGTTTCATTGAGGCATTGTCAAGTAGGTTCCAAAGTGCTTCCCACATTTCCATGGGGTTGTCGATATCGTCAGTCAGTACTGAGAGTTTGTCATAGCATCCGAAGTGTATTTGTGCTAGTGCTGTATTGCCTCAGGCATGGCAGCTTTCGTGTAGAGGGCATAGGGCGACGCTGTTGCCAACTGGGAGGATTTCGCCACTGGTGACAATATTGTAAGTTGTCTTGGCGCTGAGGACTTGGCAAGTATTTTGCTTCCAGACCGGGTAGTTTTCCTCGGTCAGCTTGGGCAGATTGCCATGATCGGTCTTGAACGTTTCATGTGACCTGTTTTTAATGTGGAGGTGGTTAGAAATGTGACGATGTTGAGTGATTGATGGTGATGGTGTTGCGGCTGATGAGCAGGGATGGTTGTGAGTGGGTCAGGGGTTTTGAGGCTCGTAATCGTAAGATATAAATAGAGTATTTTTAGAACAGTTTGTAGAGGGCGCCGGGCTCATAACCTATTGAAATATTGACACTAGAGATGCTTAATTGTATTCTATCTAAGAGGGCCACAAGGCCAGTATATATATGAACGTACCAGTACGGCTGAATGCCATCAGCTCGTACCAGAGTCAACAGTCATCTCCAGCCATACGAGACATCACCGTCTCCGGCCGTACATGACATCTCCATCTCCGACTGTACAAGACATCTCCGTCTCCGGCTGAGACCTGTATATGCAATACACCGACTGTCATCATATGCAACCCACTAAAAAGCCTATAGTCCGCCCTGTCACCCACAGTTATGCCCCAGGCTGCCAAATCGTCGGCCTGGCCTGCGCAGTTTCTAAAATCAAACGGCCTCATCTGGCCCAGCCTGCGGGCCGGCCCGGCCTGTCGGGAACACTGATTCTATGCCGTCATAGAGACTACAGGGCCCTGTAGGTATATAGTCCTAGAATCATTTGCCCTAGTCTTACACGGTCCAGAATTCTCTGCCCCGAAAATCGAAGTCCAGTCCCGGGCAGAGTGTTGCCCAGACGGGACGGACTATTTGGAAACCTGCGCTGGGAGAAGGTTGTGCCGGTATATATATCATTGTTCCTGGAATGCAAAACATTAGAAACAGCACACACTGTTTTTCGGAAGGTTACAGCAATTTGATACAACTCTTTTGGTCTGTTAGCCACACATTGAAGGCCGGGAGAATCAAAAGCGCACAGCTGGCGTTGAAGATTTGGGGAAGAAAAGAGATGCGATTTTAGAGCTCGATATCCAGGGAAGCTCGGAGTCTCTGTCTGCTCTCGTAAAATGCTTCAGAACATTCTACCTAAAGGGCCAGTATTTCGACCTACTGGAACTAGCGACGGAGCTATCTGGTGACGTACACGATTTTTTCCATCACTTCATGCTATCAAAGACCATGACAGTGGTGCCTTCGGAAGTGGAGCAGGGTGTGGCTGAAAATGCTAATAATAAAGGAGAAATTTTTGGTTGGACCGTATTTCATTATGGTGCGGCAAAGGGAAATGAAATAGCCGTACAAGTGTTACTGAAGAATGGTGCGGATCCGAACACTACAGATTTGTCTGAATGGACTCCTATGCACTATGCTATCCAGGATGCAAACGGGCTGGAGAGGCCTGATTCCGAAAATGAGATGCTCGAATCCATAATGTGGGCTCTTTTACGAAGCGGCGCAGATACTAAGATTCGTGGCAGGGATGGTATTGCACCACTACACTGTGCAGCCAGACTTAATGGTAAAGCGACGGAAATACTCTCAAGCTGGAGCAAGTGTCGAAATTCAAGATTGCTCTCGAAAGACTCCCCTCCACTAGGCTGCATACACTAGATGTGTCGATTCAATTAAGGTCTTATAACGGAAGAGTGCATACGGAGGAGCACATGATGACTACGGGAGAACTCCTCTACATCTGGCAGCAGTAGCAGGTTGGGAAGAGGCGGTGATAAGGATGATGGCGGGTGGGAATGTAGAACGAAACTCGATAGACCGAGATGGCAGGACTCCTCTGCATTTGGCAGCAATGGGTGGGACTGAAGAGGTGTTGCGTTCGTTGCTCGGCGATGTCGCGGACCGTGGCGAAGACCAAAATACGTATTGCATATACAGGTCTCAGCCGGAGATGAGCCTCATATGGCCGGAGACGGCGCCGTGTATGGCCGGAGATGATGATGTCTTGTATGGCCGGAGATTGTGATGTCTCATATTGCCGGAGACGACTGTTGACTCTGATACGGGCTGATTGCATTCAGCTGTAGTTGTACTCTCACATATATTGGCCTTGTGGCCCTCTTAGATAGGATACAATTAAGCTTCTCTATCTCTCTACTTTGAACAATAGGCATAACACCGCGACCAATGCGACCGAAACAATCGCTTTTCACCATTAGATCTTGCAGTCATATTCGGACATGAAAACGCAGTCCGACTGTTTTTAGAAAGATACAACAAAGTAAATGACCTGAATATGTTGGAATCATTTGCTCTCGCCTCTGTGTTAGGACGTACTGGCATAGTGAGGTTATTTGTAGCTAGGGTTAACAAGCAGTATATTGAAAGAGCACTGAGATTTGCACAGTAAGGGTAGGTTTCACTGCATCTTTTAATGCTATGTGTTGACACGAAAAGATGATAGAGAAGAAGATGAATTGTCTGTCGATCCAAAGAGAAGGAAAACTATGGACTTATATATGAAAGAGAGAGAAGGAAAACCCAATGCCGACTGCCAAAGCCGGAGCCCAATGCCGAGTACCAGTGCCGAGCC
>Ga0307515_10001453_pt1 | contig 53215 bp, 18 predicted proteins | sample 17_EM_MG_FD_194513 | JGI IMG/M metagenome (GOLD analysis project Ga0307515, IMG submission 194513) | Populus trichocarpa ectomycorrhiza microbial communities from riparian zone in the Pacific Northwest, United States - 17_EM | ecosystem: Host-associated > Plants > Roots > Unclassified | place...
CACAAAGTAACCTGAGAAACCAAAAGATGATGAAGAACAGGACTACCTTGTTTACGAGAGAGAGCATCGGCTGCAGCATTTTCGCGTCCAGGCCGGTATATGATCTCATAGTCATAGCCCAAGAGTTTGGCTACCCATTTTTGCTGTTCTGGTGTGGTGATACGTTGCTCTAGCAAAAAATTTAGACTGCATTGATCCGTCTGAATATAGAACTTTCGGTCTAACAGATATGGACGCCACAATCGTATAGCCTCAAGAATGGCCAGCATCTCTTTAGCATAAGTAGACCAAGACTTCTTTGCCACTCCGAGTGCTTTACTCATAAATGCAATTGGTTTGCCTTGCTGGGTTAATATGGCGCCAATACCATCACCTGAGGCATCGGTTTCTACAGTGAAGACATCCTTGAAATTGGGCATTGCTAATGTTGGTGTCGTTGTCATTGCCTGTTTGAGCGCGATGAAGGCAGTTTCAGCGTCCTCATTCCACCAAATTGGCTCTTTTTAAGCAGATTGTTGAGAGCCCGCGCCACAATGTTATAATTTTTGACAAACTTCCTGTAATATCCTGTCAACCCTAAAAACCCACGAAGCTCTGAAATATTAGTAGGTCGTGGCCATGCCACCATTGCCGTAATTTTATTTTCATCTACCTTCACGCCATGATTGGTGATTATGTGCCCTAAGTACTCCAGCTCTTGTTGACCAAAAGCACACTTACTAGCCTTGACAAAGAATTGATGTTGCTGTAATATTTCAAAAGTCTGCCTTACATGCATCAGATACATGTCCCACGTAGGACTATAGACTAATATATCATCGAAAAAAACCAATATAAATTTTCGAAGATGAGGTTGAAATATTGAATTCATGATAGCTTGAAATGTTGAGGGTGCATTACACAACCCAAAGGGCATAACCAAATATTCATAGTGTCCGTTGTGAGTGCGGAAAGCAGTTTTTGGAATATCCACAGGATTAACCCATACCTGATGATATCCGGCTCGAAGATCAAGCTTAGTGAAATATGAAGCACCATAAAACTCGTCTAACATATCATCAACTGTAGGAATAGGGAAGCGGTCCTTCACGGTTGCAGCATTGAGGGCCTTGTAATCTGTGCAAAAACGCCATGTTCCATCTTTTTTCTTCACCAACAGTACAGGTGATGAAAAAGGGCTGGTACTTGGTTTGATAAGGCTGGAATTCAACATTTCATGAACTTGCTTCTCAATTTCTTCCTTTTGATAATATGCATAACGATAAGGCCGAACATTAATAGGTTCGGTGCCGTCTTTGAGAGAAATGCAGTGATCAACCCCTCTGGTAGGTGGTAGACCTGCTGGTTCCTTTAGAATATCTGCAAACTCATGCAAAATGGCCTCCATATCAGGATGAGTTGTCTGGATGTGTGGCTCCGCAGTATTGATCTGTAGACATATTGCAAAAATGGCATGGTTCTGGTGAATTGCTTTGGTTAATTCAGTGATAGATGCAATTTGTATGCCTTCATCGCCCATTCCACGTAACTGCCTGAGTTGGTTCTTCCACTGAAATTCCATGGTTAACTGTTTCCAGTTGTAAACCACAGAACCTAGCATTTCTAACCATTGGATGCCCAACACTAGATCCAACCCTGTAAGTGGAAGAGAATAAAGAGTTAATGAAAAATGGGTGCCTTGCAGGTCCACTCCGACCTCTTCAAAACATCCCTGGCATTTTAATTTTTCGCCATTTGCAACCCGCACTGTGAAGGATGCGGTAGGCACCACTGGTATTCGTAATGCATTGGCCAATCTTTCGCTAATAAAGTTGTGAGTTGATCCACTATCGATTAGTGCGATGACATCGCTTGACCCTATCCGTGCAGTGATGCGCATAGTCTTGGGTGCAGCCCATCCTGTCAATGCATGTAGTGTAATTTCTGGTTCGGTGATTGTCTCAACAATCTCCTGAAGTGGTTGGTCTTCACCTTCATTATCACATAACAGAGTGTTACTGCCATCGTACCCTTCCAACATTAAGATGCGAGGCTCGCGACATTTATGTCCTGCAGTAAATCGATCATTGCAATTAAAATATAAATTCTGAGCTCGTCTTCTCTGCATTTCCTCCCAAGTGAGGCGCCGAATAGGAGTGGTAGGAACCGTTGGGGCAGCTCGATTGAAACTGGGAGGGGAAATCGTAGATCTCATTGGTGGTGATGGTGCTGGTCTACTGAACCTCCTCTGTCTGCTAAGTTGATCATCCTTCATTCGGGCTAGACTGATGGCCTCCTTCAAAGTTTGTGGCTTAAACATGCGTATGCCATATGAAATCTCAGTTTTTAAGCCACCCATAAATGTACCTACAAGAGCCCTTTGCGTCCATCCGCGTACTCGGTTACCCAGGCGCTCGAATTCGCGAACTTGGTAATCTCGTAGTGATCCTCCTTGCCTTATTCTGGAAAGGGCCTCATCAAAATCCTCACATTCTAAAGGACCAAAACGCGCCCAGAGTTCGTCTTCAAAGTTTGTCCATGATAAAACTCGTCCTTCTTCTTCATGCAACAGGTGAACCCATTGCCACCACTGGTTGGCTTCCCCTTCCAAGTGGTAAGAAGCCAGGGCGACCTTCTGAAGTTCTGGAGTATTTTGAAATGCAAAAAACTGATTCACACGATTAAACCACTCAGTGGGATCATCTCCTGAAAATCTAGGAAACTCAAGTCGTGCTGTCTTGGATGAGATAATTAGTCGTCCCCCTTCTTGACCTTCACGTTGTTGGTTGCCCTGGTTTGGAGGCTCTTGATTTGCAAGCAATACATCAGAAAGTCGGTTAAGCGTGTCCTCCAGATGTTATAACCTATCAGCCATGCCCAGCTCCATTCGGTGCAACCCTTCTTCTAAATGCTCAATACGTTCCTTATTAGTGCCCATAAGATCTTCTACAAGCTCTGATACCAATGATAAGTTCAACAAATATTTAACAAGTATTTGCTGAGAACTGTTTGTTTCTCTTCGGGTGAGAAAGAACCACAATTATTTTAATATCAAATTTTGCTGACTCTTCATAATTCTTGGCTGCTTTAAATAAGCAAAGCCAGTACAGATAACTCTAAAATTAAGGAAAAGTTGGTAACTCACGATGTGAGTTTACCCACGTACAAACTGAAAATAACACATACTGAATATTAATTGCAACAACTTTAACAAATTGAAATAAAAGCAACTGATAAATCGCAACTATACAAGATCCAGTCTTGTATTGAAACCGCTCCTCCTCAACACACTCTTTATCTCTTCTGTATATCTGCATGTCCATGTTAACACTGTTCACGTTCAACTATTGCTGCATGGCACATGCAACTATTATTTCACGTTTGATATCTTCCCGCATGCCACATGCAATTACGTTCACTTCATCATACATACTTGGAATTTGGCCTAATGGCTCTGGTTGATCTGCGTGGTTTATCACTCCCTCTCCCCATTGCCCTTCAGCTACAGCTGCAAATACGCCCCAAAACCTATTGAACTCACTGATTTTTCAACATGAAGCACACCTTCTCCCCCTTTCATCTTGCTGTCAACATACAACAAGGATAGCCCAGATAGTATAGGGTACAAAGAAGGCCGGGCGGAAAAGATTGTTTTTTCCAAAATCAAGGGTAATGATTCGCCCAAAGGGATAAAGTTCTAGCTCCTTCTTCTGGGCCGACATACGGAGTGAAGACCAGCAAGAAAGGAGACCTTAGATAAAAAAAGGGTGGAGCCATAAGAAAAAAAATAAAAATCAGTGGGGTGAAAAAAAGGGTAATGGCCTTGCGTCTGAGACTCTAAAAGCAAATAGAAAAAACTAATCAAATGAGGAAAAACAACCGAATCTACAAAATATAATAATAATAATAATAATAATAATAATAATAATATTTTTATAATATTGAAATGGTTAACAAAACTGGATCATTTTAACATTGAAAATCATTAACAAAAGCTAAATCCTCCTAATACTAGAAATCATTAACAATTATCAACAAAACTGAGTTATTTTGACATTGAAAATCGTTAGCGAAAGCTAAGTCATCCTGACACTGAAAATCATCAATAAAAACTAAGTCATTGTAACACTGAAAATCTTCAATGAAAAACTAAGTCATTTTGACACTAAAAATCATCAACGAAAACTAAGTCATTCTAACATTTCTTTTCCCTAAATTCACGCATATGGTCAATACCAAGTTTTCCTTCTAAAGATCATACATCAACCTAGTTTTGGACATAAACCACAACCAAATTCACTTCCAAAGTTTATGAAGTAAGGGAAACATGTAATGTTTCTATTCCATGACAATATCATACATTCAATGTTCATTTCATCAATTTTTCACTATATCATTCCAAGTGTTAGAACCTTTAATCAACAACAAATTCCAAGTAAAGATTAAAGCTTGATTAGTCCTAGTTGGTTTAGTCCACCCAACCTTGCACACTATTTGGTGTTTTAATCGTAACTAAAGTTTTATAACTCTTTTTCGAGCATGGTTAGTCTCTATGGAAAGATAATACATAGAGCTATAGCTTTCATGAGGACACAACACTCAGTTTTACTATCCACATGTCTAAACTCACTCATTACAGTACCATAAGAAATTTGTCTAGTACTATGTTAGTTTGGACCCTTAGTTAATGTTCTTCTCATATCTGAAGTTATACAACTACAAATAAGTCGAGACTAGTTCCATGTGAAAGATAACATCCATACCTACAATGTTTATAAAGACACCGGCTCTAAATTACATTGTTCTAAGGCTCAAAATTAGCATTTATAGTAGCACCCAAAATTTGTCCAGTACTATGTTGGTCTGAACCTTTACTCAGTGTTTTTCTCATATCAAGAGTTATACAACTCCAAATAAGTCGAGACTAGTTCCATGTAAAAGATAACATTCATACCTACAACCTTTATAAAGACACCAACTCCAAATTACATTGTTTTCAAGTTGTAATTTCAACTAGAAGTTGGCTAGTAAGACTGTCAGAATTTTAATTACATGAGAGATAAATTTGACAAGCACACCAAGTGTTTTCATGCATCACAAATTATCATTACTTTATTTTCAAAGAAACTCTTATTTCCTATATATTTTTAAGAACCCTAGAATCACAACATGTATATTCTTACAAGGTCCTCCCTAACTATCATTCCAAGGTCGTGGCCTAACCTTTGTCAAGAATCATCTACTTCAAGTTCTCAATTGAAATATCTCAATTCAACAATACAATTTATAACAATTCAAGAATACCTAAAAGTTCTACTTTCATACTATTTCATGTCATTCTAATGATGTTCATTATGTAAGGTTTCTTCATGATTCTTCCCTTAAGCCGAAGCATTGCTGCCTTTTACTTCCCTAATTAATACATGCAATTCAACATATCTTATCACAAGTATACCCACAATAACATTTCTCAATGCATATCATCTACTTGGTTTACAATCATACATGTTCATTCATCACACAAACAAAATCAAAGCATTAATATGGCGTAATTCTTGTTTCAAATCTGGCATGCTTCTAAGGTTTAATGATAACACAATTCTACACATAATATTATTCCAACACATTTTCACACAATTCTACACATAATATTATTCCAACACATTTTCATACAATTCTACACATAATATTATTCCAACACATTTTCACACAATTTCTTCAATCATATTGCAGAAATCACATCATTAACACAAGCATAAATGTTGTTTTGGTTCCAGCGTGATCTAAGACTCTAACAAGGTAATAATCTATGCATTTCATCACATTAATTCTTATTCTATCCAGCCTTCACTATAGTCGACCCTCCTTCTAGGTTTGTGTATTTAAAATTATTTATTTTCTTTGTTAAATGTTCTGGAGTTAGGTCCCTTTATTTAGCCTCATTTTCATCCATCTTTTTAATCTAGTTCTCCTTAATCATAGGTTTAGAAATCCTAGGCCATTTCCTTGGGGTTTTCTTTTTCCCTTTGGTCCCGGAGTTTCAAGAACAAGTAAAAAAGTGATGATGTTAATACCTTACGATTTTAAGTAGCTTTAAGAAAGGTTTTAGCAGTTTTTCCTTCCTCTCTTCTCTTGTTTTCTTCTTCCTCTCTTCTCTTGGTTTTCTTCCTTTCTTCTTCTGCTTGTTTCAGCCGGCTTTCTAGACTCTTTCTTCTTTCATGTTTTTGGGTTTCTCTTTTTTTCCCAACTCTCTACTCAATCTACACTCAAAAGGGTTTGCATGCAGGCTGGTTTGGTTTGGTTTTCTTCTTGGAAAGGAGTGTGTGTTGCAGCAATGGCTACTGCCGGTTCTAGGAGAGGTCTAGGCTCCTTCTTCTTCCATGGCTTCGGCCACCTTTGTTTTTCTCTAACTCTCCCTTCTTCTCCAACTTTCAAGGGAGGTGTATGCAGTTGGGTTTATTGGGTTTTTCTTTGAGAAATAGAGAGTTGTTCCAGCCAGCTGCAACCTGTTTTGGGGGAGAAAAAAAGTCACTTTTTTTTTCCTCTCCTGCATTTATACTCCTATTAATTGAGATGGGGGTGTTTGAGTGCTAGTCATGGTTGTTCTTATCCCCCTTTTGGGTTATCTTAGAGCTGGTTACCACCCCACAATTCCCACCTAGGATAGGGCGGTTTCCTCCCCCATTTTCCACCTAAAGCAAGCCGGTTTGTTTCCTTTAGTTCTTTCCTAGCATAGGCTAATCAAACACTATCTTTTTGTTGGGTTTTACATTAACCCTAATAGACCACTTTTGGGTTGCATGATAATGGGTCTAAACTAGTAATTAACTAACATAAGTCCAATAATGAAATGAACTCCTAAATAATATCTAATAGACCAAAACAAACCCAAATTAAAAATAATTATTAATAAATAAATAAAATAGGATAATAAAAAGAAAGTCTTCAGAGCAAAATTCCTTTATGTAGCCTGCATATCCAATTTTTGCACATTATTGGTAGATTTTCAGTCATATTTCAAACACGTTATTCGCTTTTTGATTTTGATGAGTTACTGGGCCTACTATATATGGTTGGAAAGCTTGAGATGTATAGTTTTCATCCATACTTGAATAGCAGAAAAAATCCACTTGCAGCTCCAGATATGTCCTTAACAGTACACAAAGGTCCAATGTGGTAGGTTTGACAAGATTTGTCTAGTAACTTTGACCATCTGAAATAATATGTTTGTGAACTCCATTTAATCTGAAAATTTTCTAAAATATATTTCCATGTGTCTAGTATTTCCCTGTAAAATTCCAGCTTACACTGATCTACAGTTTGAGAGATATGTCAAAACTGGTCAGTAGATATTTTAAGGCCAAATTCGGACCTAACTTGGTTAGTATTATCCTCTCATTCTTTAAAAAAATTCAACCTTAAATCTGTATCATGAAAAACATCTTCTAAGGTTAACAAATCAGTACCAAGCTGAAGAATAGTATCATCATTAAAACTAAGAAGAACCTTGTTAGCAAAGAAAGTCCTCTGATATACAAGCTCTCTTTTTCAACCATATTCTCCTTCTTTAATTTCATTTGCTCCTCATATATTTTCTTAGGTGTCAAATATACAAGAGTTATAGGTCTTCCATTCATCTTAAAGGAATATCTATTTGTCATCACATCATGCATAACGCTCTTATCATACTGTCATGGTCTACCACACAACAAGTGACTAGCTTGTATTGGCACAACATCACATAATACCTCGTCACAATATTTACCAATAGAAATAACAATTAAACCCTACTTATTCACTTTCACTTCACCACCATCATTCAACCACTATAATTTATAAGGTATGTGATGTTTGGTAATGTGCAAGTTCAACTTTCTCACCAATTCAGTACTAACTACATTAATGTAACTACCACCATCTATAATTAAGCTACATACCTTATTATGAACATGACATCTCGTGTGGAATATGTTCTCCGTTTAACCTCCAAATATCCATATTGACATGCATATTCAATGCTTTCCTTATCACAAGTGCATCTGCCTCAAACATATTCTCAACACAAACATCATTAACATCCTTCAATGGTGGCATCTTCTCATCTTCATCCTCCTCATCGATCTCAACCTCATTATTAGCTTTCATAACCATGACTCTTTTGTTTGGAAACTGTGAAGTAACATGACCAAAACCAAATAACAAAAGCATTTAATGTCATAGCTACGAGAAGTAGGAGTAACTTTGTTACCTTTAAAAAAAGCCGAGGTGTCTTTCTTCTCTTTAGGGTATTCAATCTTGCCCTCATTCTGATGTGATGGACCACCTACAATCTTAGCCTTTCAATTGGGTTTCCAAGGTTTCGAAGGGCCTAATGGTTGGCTTTGCCAAATAATACTCTTTTATTTAAGTTGTTTCTCCATTTTCATGGCCATATGCACCATCTCTTCTAACTACACGATATGAGCTATATCATGATTAAGGTCATTCATGAATCTAGCCATAATAGCCTTCCTACCCTCCTCAACATTAGCTCGAATCATAGCAAGTTTCATCTCCTTGAAGCACTCATCAACACTCTTTGTACCTTAACTCAAACTCTACAACCTTTGATACAATTCTCTATAGTAGTGGCTACATATAAATCTCCTCTTTATAAGGGATTTCATATCATCCCAAGTATCAACTTGCCTCTCATAATTCTTCATATGGTTTGTCACTAACTGACCTCACCATACAATGCCATAATCAGTAAAAGCAACAAGCTTGACTTTCTTGGGCTTCGAATAATTATGACACTAAAAAATCCACTTTACCTTCTTCTCTCATTCTAAATAAACTTATTGATCAGGCTTTCCTTGAAAAGCTAGTATTTTCAGCTTAATTGTACCTAAATTTCCACCTAACTCAGCATTATGGTCCCGATACCTATAATTACCCTCTATCCAAAATTATCACCGTATATTTTTCCTGTAAACTAACAATTATGTTATTGTCCAAAAGGTTCCCAATGTCCTACGAACACATCTTCAAAATCAACATCACTTATATTCACACTATTAACCATAAACTCATCCATATTAGTGTCAACTCGCCTAACATCCCTCCTTGCATTAAATTCTCTTCGCTCAGACCTAATTTGAACCCTACCATGATTATTAACATATTTCCTCTCTAACTTATCTCCAAATTTATTGGTCAATCAATCCATCTGTTGATTTATAATGCGTATCTGAGTTACAATTTTATTATCTCCTCTTTGTGGTGACATGTTGTTACTTGCCTCTGACATTTTTTAATCTAAAAATTGGTTAGTTGATAAGAAATATGTATTCCTCACTCACTCCCTCAAGTGTTTACACTCTTCTTGTGTTTCACTTAAATATATACTTTTCACTCAAATATGCTCGTTACGCCTTTTTCCTATCATCTCACCTTTCTTCGACTCTTACGGAACTTAAATCAACACCAAATATAACAACTTTAGCAGTGTATCCAAATATGTGTATATGACTTAAGAAATAAGAAAAATATGAAAATAAGTAAAGACGAAACTACGATTACAATTTCACGAGTAACATGCGAATTTGTATGAAAAATCTCAACCACTTTGAAGTTTCCTCTTCCACCTTAATTACCCCTAGCACACCCCAAATCAGTAATCATCCTTAAACCTCTATAAGCCATGTAAACACCATACAACATGACAAAACCCAAACTTTTGTTGAAGAAAAAGCCTTTCAAGAAGAGATTTCTGAAATAAACAAACTTTATTAGAGAAACTATACACCTAGAACAACTCCTATTACACTAGACATAGGAATCCAAAAATGAGCCAGGCATTAATAACCAACATAAGTTCAATGCCTCTTCTCTCTATGAATGGAACATTAAAGGAATGACAGAATACAACATCTAAAATACCTTACAACAAATGATCATAGTTATCAATGCTTACAAAACTCATATTGGTTATTAGACGAAGCCATAAATGAAGTTTTAATTGTAGGATTTTTTTGGTCAATTAAAAGGATGGTGGGATTACTATCTCATTAATGCCCAATGATTGGAGATTCTATAATACATTCAAACATATAAAGACCAAACACTGATCCTTAACCCATCTGGCAACACCATCCAAGATATAGTATCAACCCTGATACTAACTATTTCTCTACATTTCATAGGTGATCCATCCCATCTAAAAGATAAAAATGTTGTTCTTTCAAACATTAGGTGCAAAAAACTTAGTGACTTTTAATGGTACAAAAACATCTTTCTCACTCGTTTTATGCTCTAAGAAGACTCTAACAATCCTTTCTGGAAAGAAAAATTTCTTGCTGGATTACCTACCCTTCTAGGAAAGAGAGTTAGAAACAAAATCAAAGACACCTCTAGCAACAAAACTATCCACTATGACCAACTAATATACAGTGAACTTTTTAGCTTCACCCAAAAAAAAGGTCTCAAGATCTTAAACTCCAAAAACATCTTAAGTGAGAAATAAAACGAACCAAACAGGAGTTAAAAAGTCTTTGTCAATAGTTTTACTTATCCATTAAAAAGTCAACCTGTGGTGGTACCTGTTCCAAGACTCACCCAAAACCTTCTAAACCACTTCATAAACAATTAACCAATAAATACAAAAAATGTTTTCATACCAAATCTAAACCTTACTACAAAATCTCCCATAAAAACCAACAAAAAATTCTCAATCCAAACCTAGATTTAACCTCAAAATCATTCCCTGTTACAAAAATGGCTAAAAAGGTCATACTTTTAATTTTTATCATGTAAATACCGAACTACATGAACTTCAATTAGAAGAAGAAGTTATTCATCATATTCAATCTCTTTTACTTGAAGTCTTTGAAACTGAAACAAACCCTTAAGACACTTCTAAAGAACCTCTATAAATTGATAAGTTGGTAACATCTAATTCTGACTTAGAAGATTCTTTTGACCACATTTCCAGACAAATCAATGTCCTTACCAGAGATCAAGAATTCATCCTTAAAGCCATTAAACGTCTTGATGATTCCCAACTGTAAAAAACTTTCTGAAACAAACTCTTAAATACTTTTGATAAACCAGAACCACCATAGCTTGTTCAAAGTCATTCCATTCTACCTTTAACTAATACAAATACTTATGATCTTACAAAAATCCTCAACAAAAAAAATATTTAAACCTCTAGCTATTATCCCAGAATTACAATCTAAAATCAAAACTGAGCTTACCAACCTTAAACAAGCACAACAAAAAGATTCTGCCATATTATAGCTCTTTTTTACAAAATTAGGAAATGAATTAGATTCTAATAGGGAATCAGAGTCTAATCATGATATAGAACATGACCTAAAAGATCATACATTAACAAACATTGAGCATGTTCTTGAAGTTTTTCTCCATGTTTTAACTCAAATTACTTCAAAAAAGCATTTCATAAGAATTTCCTTGGTTTTTTCAAATAGATACTATCGTCTTATTTGATATAGGTGCATATTTAAATTGTATCAAAGAAGAAATAGTTCCAAAATGATTCTTACAAAGTACTTCTAAAAAACTTTCTACAACAAACAATACTAAATTAGTAATAAAAAATAAAACTCAAGCATCTATTTCAAACAATGGTTTTTATCTTAAAAATTATTTTTGTTGTTACAAATGATATTAATCATATTGTTATTCTGGGCACTATTTTCAGTGATATGATCACTCCTTATAAAACTGGACATGAAAATATTACTTCAAAAATTAATGGTTTAAAACTTGTTTTTCCTTCACTAGAAAAACCAAAAACTAGAAATCTTAATATAATCAAAGCATATTGTATTTATATTCATCAAATAAACGCTTTGATTTCTGAAAAGAAAACTCAGTTCATGCATCTCAAACAAGATGTATTTTTTTTTAAAAAAAATAGAACAACAATTACAAAATCTTGTATTACAAAAAGGAACTTCAGATTTCCGAAACAAAATAGAATCAGAGATTTGTTCTGATTTACCAAATACTTTTTGGAAAAGAAAACAGCATGTGGTTGATCTACCCTATGATGACAATTTTAATGGAAAAACAAATACCTATAAAAGCTAGACTTATCCAAATGAATAGAGAGCTAGAATATCATTATAGACTTGAAATCCAAGATTTACAATATAAATGTTTTATAAAAATCTAGATCGCCTTGGTCATGTGCGACTTTTTATGTGGATAAAAAATTTAAAATAAAAGAAGAGGCACACCATGACTCGTCATAAACCACAAACCTTTGAATAAAGCTTTGAAATATATTATATATCATATTCCAAACAAGAAAGATTTATTGCAAAAATTACATTCTACATTTGTATTTTTAAAATTTTATATGAAATCAGGTTTTTTTCAAATAAAGATTCATCCAAAAGATCATTATAAAACTGCATTTACAGTTCTTTTTGGTCAATATGAATGAAATGTAATGCTATTTGGATTTAAAAATTCTTTCTCAGAATTTTCAAAGAATCAGGAATTATATTTTTAATCCATATTCAAGATTTTGCATAATTTACATTGATGATGTTCTTATTTTTTCAAACTCTTTAGAACATTTTAAACATTTACAAACGTTCTTTTATCTTGCAAAGAAAAATGGATTAGTTGTTTTCAAAACTAAGAATTCTTTTTTCCAAACTCATATTCATTTTCTTTGTCACTATATTTTCCAAGGCACAATCACACTTATAGAGAGATCTCTCACCTTTGCTAGTAAATTTCTTAACAAAATCCTTGATAAGAACTATAAGTAAAGATTTTTAAGGAGTCTTAACTTTGTCTTAGACTTCTATCAAAACATTAGCCATCTAGCAAAACCATTGCATGATAGGTTAAGAAAAAATAGTGTACCATGGTCTAATGAACATTCTAGCATTGTTAAAAAGATCAAGAAATAGGTATAATAAATCACTTGTTTACATATAGCCAATCCCCTAGCTCCCAAAATAGTTGAAATAGATGCTTTAGAGTTATGTTATGGTGGTATCCTTAAGCAAGTTCAAAATTTCAAAAAACATATTCTTCAATTTACATTTGCACATTGAAATGATTGTCAAAAGAATTATTCAACCATCAAAAAACAAATTCTTTTGATTTTCATGTGCGTTACAAAATTTCAAATTGATTTACTAAACCAAAATTTTCTTTTGTGTATTGATTACAAATCAGCTAAAGTGGTTTTACAAAAAGATGTTCAAAACATTGCATCAGAACAAATTTTTGCCTAATGACAAGCTATGCTTAGTATTTTTATTTTGATATAGAATTTATAAAAGGAGATACTAATTTTATACTTGATTTTTTCAAAACAGGTTCTGATGCCACCAAAATCTAGAGATAAGGGTAAAACACCATAACAAAAACTTGAATCTTCAAAACCCCCTATACCATTCAAAACTCCTTTCTTCAACAATTTCTTTTGCAAAACCAATCAAATCATGGATTGATATGGTTACCGAAGAAGAAGAAACAAATCATTCTTCTTAGGTACAAACATAGGTAGATTCTTTTTCAAATTCTTCATAACTACTTCTGGCTTTACAAACTATAAGCCATAAATCATTTAAGGAAGGTAACTCTTGTTGACCGATTTCCAAAACTAAAACAGGATCTTCCTCTTAAAAACCCTTGCTTTAATCTTTACAAAACTCTCAAATTGATTTATCTCAAAACAAAAAGATTTCAAAAGAAAAATCTGAATATATTACCAAAAAAAAATTTCCAAAATGTTTTGTCTATTGAAGATGGATATTTTCATCCTAATCCATCAATAGCACCTTTACAGATTTTTTCTTCATACTAGAATTTAAAACCATGGGATTTTACAAAACTAGCTTTATTATATGGAAGTCCTTGAAATAACAAGATCAGTCAAATTTAAAAACTTCAAACTTCAATAAAATCATCTTGAACCCACATCTTTTACTTGCATTATCCAAAAAATCCTTCACCTTTCTGACTAGAAACAAGCTTTTTACAAAGAAATTTCTTTTCTAGTAAGTTTCCAAGCGACACTACACAACCATTGTCGCTCCTACACCTATTAGGATTACCAAGCATGCTTTTAATACATTCCTTCTACAAAACTCCAAGGGTATTCATTCTTATCTATTCTACTTTAACAACTCCATGAACACTTCAAAATTACCAAACTGGTTTCGTCAATGGTGGGACTATTTTGGTGCTTTATATGACCTTCTTCAACCCCATCCTATGGTTGAATATGGTTACACCATCTTCAAACAAAATTACAAATCCACAGAAAGTGAAAAAATATTTCCACCACTTCTTCTTTTTTGCTCAAAATTCTTTGTTCCTTGGATCTGCTTAAGGTACTTTGATTACAATACTCAACATGGATCCCCTCATTCTTATAAGAAGATTTAAAGTCAAATGATAGGACTCTTTTGCAGCAGAATCCAAGACTTCCAAACCTGCAATCTTACAATGGTTAAAAGAAAATAAAAAAGATGGGATTAAGGACTTAAACCCTTAATCTAAGTTCTTAGCCCAAAAATCTCATGCTTCAACCCTTCTTGCTGCAACAAAATCCAAAGAAGAGTATTTTGAAATTATGAAGCAGCTCCTATAAAATGACTCCAAATCAAATGACTTCATTTCCTCTTCATCTTTAGAATCCATAATCAGCCTAGAAGATAAAAATGAAGATAATTGTTTTGGCATTCTCCCTTCTATACAAAAACCTTAGGCATTTCTGTACATATGTGTATGTTTGTGTAAAAAAAGAGTTTTTAAGGCCAAAAATATTTATGGCTCATTTTTAATTTTGTTATGTTTTTATTGGGCCTATCTTCACAGGCCTTTATGGTAGGTCCATCTCGGCCCGTCTTCTCCTAGCCTTTCATGCTCTCAGTCTAAAGATTTATATCGGCATAAGAAGACACATTCTCCTCCACTTGCAAATACAACAAAAAAAAATTTTAGTGCTGGAAGACAAGATAGACAGTTACATCATACAAACTTCCAAACGCAAAATAATTACAAGACTTTGTAAAATTTCAAATTTGCTATCATTTTTCCTATATATAGGTAGCTTTCTCTTTTGTTGAAGGCATGCAATTTTCTTTAGACAACTCTTAAGCAGAGAAAACCAATATCTTTAAGGGAAAAACCATCATTTTCTTTATCTTTGTATTACTTATATCCAAATCCATACCTTCTGTATTTGCTTTAATACAAGTTTAAGTAAGATTTCTTCCAATTTAAGGCTTTGTTTTCTTTTTTAGATATATCTTTGTTTTATATTCTTACATTTATAAGTATGTTCTGTGTTTGTTAGAGAATATTGTCATTCTTTTAAATCTCATTCCACATTGTGCAAGGATTTCATAAAATGTTATTCGATAACAAGCGGAACATTTTCTGTAATTTTTCTATAATGATGAATCATTTTTTGATCACTCAAATATATTCATATTTTTTTTTTGTTATATTCAATATTTGCTCATTTGATACCTTTAATTAAAGCAATGTGTAATCAAGATCACAATATAGCAATCCCTATATAAAATAACTTAATTATCTCAAGTATAAGAACACTTCACAACTGCACATAAGTCTTTTCATAAATAAAAGTAACATTTTATATGAAATTCTTATACAAGTTAGTTTATTGAACTTATCGTTAAATAAGCATCTATATATTAGTTTCATGTGTCCCTTATAACTTGGCTTATAAGAATAATTGTTATCTTTTATAAAGAACGAAACATAATATGTATCGGTCTTAATAGCTGTAATTAATATCTAGTCTTAATGAAGCATTGACTTTAATGCAATAAGAACCCTCAATGTTATAACAACTTTATAATTTTATTTATAAAGAATTTTTGTTCTAAGAACTTTATTTTTAATCTAAATTCATTAATTAAACTTTTATATTCACACACACACACACACACACACATATATAGTGTTAGTGTTAAGTGAAACCAATCAATTGGTTGTAAGGTATGCACAATAACAGGACTAACTCTTAATTAACCTTCTTTTTTTTTTCCATAGGAATGAAGCTCAATGCTGACAAGAGGAGGATATCAAGGCCGAAAAATTTTTGATGTTCCCTACTTCATCTTCTTCAAAATTATTGTTGCCTTATTGTTTTTACTGGTTATTGATTGCAAAGGGAAAAGGTGACTAGGTCAATTTTCTATGCTATTGTCATTGATTTTTATTTTTATAGATAGAGAGGAGGAACATTAAGGGCATTATTGGTCATGATGGGGTCAGATTCGAATGATATAAAGAAGGTTTTAGGTTGGTAAAGAGAGAAAGAAGGGAGAAAATAAGAAGAAGAAAAGGAAAGAAAGGAAAAGCAAAAGAAAAATGGTGTGGGATTTTGTTTTTTTGAGAGAGTTACTTATTATTTTCTTTTAGAAAGAGAAAAGAATAATTTAAGGTTTTTGCACAAAAAAATGGCAGCCAATAACACCCAAAAGGTGTATTTATATGGTTTTTTTAAGGGATAATTCCATTATCGGTACATCAACTTTACACTTTTTTTCAATTGGGTTCATGGACTTTAGTTGTTAGCATTTGAGCATATCAAATTTTTTTAAAACTTCCAATTAAGTGCTCTCATCCAATTTTCTCATTAATTACTCTTTTTTCTACTTACATGTCCTTTAACCTTTTATTTCTTGCTAAATTAAGAATTGAAACTGGAAAAAGAAAAAACTCAAAAGCCATTTATTTAGTTCCATCCTGATAGGAAACATAGCATTTGCAAAAAGACACTAAAGGAAAGGAAATTGCAATTGATAGCCTCAAAGTGGAAATTCCCTTTCAACAAAAGTAGCTCTTCCAATATTAGGAAGAGATATAAAGTGAGGGCAAGTGGCTTGTGCATTAAATGCACAATGATGTCATTATCCCAATCCTGGAAAGAAACAGCTCTAACAACTTGAGCTTCATTTGAGTCAAATCTAAACAGCACATATCTCTAAAGCTCATCAACCCATCAGAGCTATATTAGAAAAAAAAAAAAAAAGGAAAATGATTGTAATCTCCTTCTAAGAACGCTAGAGTCATCAATGAGTAAGGAACTATCGAATTTGACCAATTTGTGTCAAGTTCAATCGATTTCTACCAAGCCTGGCCAACCTCACACAACCAGCATCAAACACATGGCAATCTAGTCATCGATGTGTTAGGTATTGCGGTAGCTTTTGCGGTTATGATTTGAAAAAAATAAATTTATAAAAATCACTTTTAGTTGTGATTAATTTGATTAAAATATGTGTTTGATTAAAACTGTGATTGAAGTTGTTGTCTAGCAAAAAGTATGTCCAATGTGTTTGGTTAAAACTATGGTTGAAATTGATGTTGATAATAAAATGACTAAAAAGAATATGTAGTAATTTCTTATTTTGCAATTACATTTATATGCATTTGATTATTAATACATTGTAAAAACAACCATGTAAATTACAATGTTCATTTCATTATCTCATTAAACTTACTGCAGTCTCATCACAAACATAATTTATACACGAAGGAATATGTATTTCACTATAATATACTTGTTAATTATTACTTAACTACAAAAACAAGAGCAATTAAATTCATATACTTGTTTCATTCTACCTTATCATTTAATAAATTAAAAAATTGGTCTTTTCTATTTTCGTCAAGCATTGATATAGGACTGTTCAAATACAAACACTCCAAACATTTTAGATACGATTTGTAGCTTTTTTATTCATACAGTTGTTTCTTGAACTAAGGAAAATTTTGAAAGTTGTTTTGGTCTGTGTCTTTTCAATAATAAAAAAGAAGCATGTAAAAATAAAAAATGCAAGATGAGTAGTTTGCTAAAAGCATGTAAAAATTACTTCACCAAAACCTAGGGTCAAACCTCATTTATTGGTGGATCCCATGAACAAAACCAGAGCTTCATTTTGTAACCAAACACCATACAATTGAGATTAGACAAAAATATAACAACTGCCACAAAAACAAATATTCATAAAAAGTCAAATCATCCACGTCACAAAAAGAGAAACATGAGACTACAAAGCCCCTTTAATGCATTTCAGTATATTAGTTATTATCTCTATCGATAAATTGTGAATAAATAATAATTCAATTAATATTCCATTTAGATTTTTTTTCCTCGTAAATGTTTTTGCATGATAATTAGATAAAAGGCCCCTTTTATGCATATTTTAATATAATAACCTTACACTATTTGTATTATGTTTCTTAAAACTAGTTGAGGTAACATGTATGTTTATATCTTTTTATTCTATTTTGTAAGCATTGTTACAAAACTAAACCTTAAAATTATAATTCTTTATTACAAATTTATTGAAATCAAACTAGGAAATAAATTTATGTGCTCCAATTATGATAAATTACATCAATGAATTTTCAAAATATAGAGGCACATGCACTATACGAGTTAGAGCGATATATTTTTGGGATGATATGAATATCAAGAATAATAATAATGAACTGCTTAGATAGTATTAGTTAGCTGCATGTGTGTTGTCATGATGAACTTTGTGACAATATATTAAACTCAGCAAAGCCCATAGGTCAACATGGTGACCCTTCAACCCGACTTCTACATCGTTTTAGCTTTTAAAGCAAACTCGGTGGGTGCTGACCCAGCATGGCCTAGTGAAATTGGTGGGTGTAGTCACAAATTGATTTACTCAATCAAAACTAATTTTTTTAAAAATAATAAAAAAACTATGTTGATTTAACACTTTTTGAAAACAAATTGAAATAGTGATGTTCTAAAATGAACTGAGTCAAATAGGTTAACTTGCCTATCGGGCATGGCTTTGGTTAGGTCTAATAATTTTGTGTTTTAGAATTCATTTTTTATTTAATTAAATATTTATTAAAAAAAGACATTTGTTGAAAAAATAATGAATAAATTGTTGAGCATAAAAGTATTTTTTTCTATTGAAATTGTCTTTTCTTATTCATGCAATTTTTTTACAATAAGATTTTTTTCATTATTACCAGCATAATTCATTGAAAAAAAAGGGCTTGGAAAAACTATAATGGGTTATTTTTTAATGCAAAACTAAATTTTCTTATTCATGTATTTTTTTATACTTTTGACAAAAACATGTTTTTTTTTATGAGAAGTATTTGTTTTATACAAAAATTTATTATGATCATGAAAGCACCTTCAATTAAAAAAAATAAAAAGATCATAAATCTATCATTTCTTTGCAACTATACAAAAAAAATTAAGAACAATAAATTTAAAAAATATATATGAAAAAACTTACAATTAAAAATATAAATATTTTATTCTCTTTCAATATTAATAAGAAAATTATTTTAAGAATCCTACACATTAAGCTAATATATAATTACCAATAAAACAATTGATAATATCATCATAAAATATCTTAATTTTCTTAAAAACAATGGCATAAGATTTTATCCAGAGCATTTGTTTTTAATAAAATGTAGCGATAATTAAAATAAAATTTTGTTAGAAATTTTAACTATTTGAAATAAGTAGGAAAAAACATATTTCAATCTAAACTTCATTTTCTTATTAATTCATATCTTGATTATTTTAACAAAAATATCTTTTTTTTAATTAAAATAAAGGTTTGTTAAAATTTTAAATCATTTGAATTAAGTTGAAAAAAATATATTTCTTAAATCTAAACTTCATTTTCTTATTAATGCATTTCTTGATTATTATTTATTTTATGAAAGCATGTTTTTTAATTGTAAGCATTATTTTTTAAACAAAAACCTATCATAATCTTAAAATCATTTTTTAAATAAAATATTAAAAGAATTGAAGTGAAAAAAACAATTCATAAATGTGATAAAATCATATAAAAATATATTAAAATTTTAAGAAATAGAAATTATATTTTCATTAATTATTCATGAGCAATTTGTTAATTGTTTTTACATATTAGATACATAATAATTGAAAAATAAATTGTCAAGATTCCAACAAAAACCTATAAAATATCTAAAAACCATCAAAATATTAAAGAAGAAAAAACCACAGAAAAAGGTGAAGCACCTGAGCCAAATATACAGGGCCCGCATGCATGGCTCAACAAAAAAAAGACTAGGTCTTCAAGGGCTTGTAAGGTTAGGCCCACGCCCTTGAACTCCTTTTTTTTTCTTTCTTTTTTTTTGTTCAGGGGATGAATAATATGTCATCTATCTTTTTATTTGAAAAATAATAAAGTAGATGATGCGTTGTTTGCTTATCCAGATTCCAACCATTAGAGAGGTAGTAAAAAAAATCTGACATGGTTTCTATGGACCCAAAAAATAAGGATGATAATGCGTACCTATGGTTTAGGTTTCTCTATATCCATATCATATCTATTATTCATCAGGTAAAAAAATTATATATTCATACATTATCCATCGAGTTTTGAGTATTTATATAGCTTTCAATTATCCAACTTTTATTTATTATTCAATAAATAAAATAAAAAAAGTGTGTGTGTGTTGTGTTAGGTTTGGGTCGGGTTTCGAATGAGAATTGACATACTTATTGGATAAGTTAAATATCAAGAAAAATCATCTATAAATTGGTTTATAAACATAAAATTAAATCAAAAAAATCTTCTTCAACCTCAATCTGCCTTTTCCGGCAAGATAAAGGCTAAAAAATATCTCAATGGAACTCTTCACATCAAATAGAACTTGTTGATACCAAGATCAACTTTTTTTTATTGTCAGAATATGATCAACTAAGAACTTTCTCTTTCCTTCGTTATTTTCTAGCAACTTTCTCTATATTCTCAACCTAAGAACTGAGAAATAAACAAAATAAAGTTTCAGACTAAAACTAAAATTCAAAAAAAAAAAAGGACTATAAAAGAATCAAAAGAAAAATGGTGGACTAAAAAGTACTTTTCCACGTGAATTCAAGATTGGCCACATAGTTTTCTTTTGTTTTTCAGTTTGGTTTCCTTTCTTTTAATTATGTCTCTTTACTTAAAATTGAAATTATATCTCATTAAATTAGTCTCTAATCAAGTTTTTAATTGTGATAAAAACCTTGGAATTTGTAGAACACTCAATGATGAAAGATAACTAACTCATAAATCATCCTAAACAACTCATAAAAGGATATAATTGAAAAAACAATTGATGACTAAAATGAAAAAAAAAAAAAGAACTATTGTAATTCATGTGAAATGTGAGGGGAAACACAATTAAACACTCTATGGTGAAACTAGAAACTCTTTTAATTTTCTTTGTAATTTGTAATTGTGATGTAATATGGTTATGATATTTGATTTAAATCAAAATTTTATTATATCGTTGCTATTGTTAAAACTGAATTATGTCATCATGTTCTTTTTTATTATCAATAGGATTTCTTTTCATTGTTCAACTAAAGATATAATCATAATTAAACCAAGTTTATGACATTAATCTATGAGAGTAGAATCTATAAAATATCAAGTTTTCAATTAACCAATAATGGTGCAATATATAGTCTATTATAAACAACAAAAGAATATTATTGTTCACAATTCCTTAACCTCATTCTAAGATTCATTGCAAAATATCATCTATTTGAGTATTTATCATCTCCATAAAATATTCATTATGATTTTCTATTTGATATGTTTTCTAATACTATTATTGGCATTCTGGTTAAATGTGATTAAACTTGTTTTTAAATTTATGATAACTTTAAAAGTTCTTTAATTTTCATCTTAAATTGTGGGTAAAGGTTTGAGAAAAGCTATAAATTATAGTTTTTTTTTTAATTTATTTTTTTAAAATCACAACCATAAAAACTACCATAATACTAAACACACTAAACTTAGTTGCTAGTTTCATATTTTTTTTTTGTAAATGAATATTGTCAAATTAAAAAATTAAAAAATATTTTGATAATAAATTTTATCAATTAAAGAAAAGGGAACAACATATGATTTCCAATTGAAAAAAATGTGCAATGCATAAAATAGGTAGCAGTAGATGTGGTTCCACACTACACCATAAGGCTCATTTTTTTTCGTAAAAAATAATGTTCAAGTGCCACAAGTACATTTTAAAGAAAGAAAATAAAATTATGACTTGGTTTGTGGACCCAACTAGATCAAATAAATTAATTTTATTTTAATTAGATGAAATGAATTAGAAAAAATAGCAAACAAACCAAAACTTTCTTGAAAAAAATGATCAAGATAATTTGGGAAAAAAACCACAAAGTTTTTTTTTATAAAGAAAAAAACCAATGTTGAACAATGAAATCGAAAAAAAAATAATTATACAAAAAGAATGTCAATCCGTGCTAATAGTTCAAACTCATGACCTGAATCATTAGATTGAAAGCATTATATATGGAAAACCTTTAAGCCCAATCCCCAATCGATTAAATATTAAAAGATGAAATCGAAAAAAAAATAATTATACAAAAAGATACAAAATAAAAAATAACAATTAAAAGAACAATGGTAAAAATTGAAATAAAAATAAATAGAGGACAAAATTGAAAAGAAAATTCACTTTAATAAAAAAAACTAGGGATCAAATTAGAAAAAAATAATATACCATGAATTTGGATTGAAGGATAATATTAAAAACAAATAAAAATTATACGAAAAGTTCAAGAAACAAAATTAGAAATAAAAAAAATAATGAAAAAATTGAAAAAAAAATAAAATATCACAAATTGATATTGAACTTTTACAAAAAGATTGAGAACAAAAATTAAAAATCAAAGTTAAAATATTAATAACTAAACGGACAACTTTGAAATTATAAAAGCCCAACATTTTTTTTGAGGGAATGAGATATAAAAGAGGGGAAAAAGGAAAGCTCCACCAATGATAATTCATCCCACCAACGCTACCCCACCCCGCCCCAGTAGGAAGAAGATGTCATGACAATTTCAACAACATAGTGGAATAATGTTTTTAACCGCTAGCAAACAATGCATGTGTCATTAGAAAACCGTAAACATTTCTCACACACTGGCACATCAACAACTTTTTTAATTGTATTAATATTTTATGTTCATTAAATGATTAAATTATCCTTGGCCAACTAAAAAATAACAAAAAAAACTTGGTGAAAAGACAAAAAACTCCTAAATGCAATAATTAAAAGTTTTGATTTTAAATGCATTTCATTTTAGTGTGTATACAAGTGAAAAGACTAAGAAGCTCTTGTATGATATAATTAAAATTTTTATTTTTAAAAAAATTAACAATTTAATTGTGCATCTAAAGTGAAAAAAAAAATATATTTAACCCCTTTATCATTTTAATAACATCTAATTAACCAAGACCATTTTTTTTTTCTTAAGAAAGAAATGGTAATTATAATGGAGTGATAAATAGTAAGCTGAGTCTATATGTATATTAAATTTACTTTCCGTTTTAGCCTTTTTATTATTCCAACAAAATATTAAAAATAAATTATCGATTATATTATATATCTAGTTTTGTGCAATATAAAGAAAAAAAATAGACAACCAAAAAAACATAGGCAACGCCACAGACTTTTGGCTAATTCTATTAATTTAATTTAATTTGTTTTTTAAATAAAGGTACATTTTAAATACAAAATAAAAAGCAAAGGACGTAGGGAAAGTCCCCATGAAACATGAAAGTCCGACTCGCTCTACTGTTCCCTCCTTCCTCTTCTTCCCTAACAAATATAAAAGAAAAAAAAAAAACCTAACCAAACTTCTTTTCTTTTGAGAATTTTACAATGCTAAAATCCCCACCTTTTCTTTCTATCAATTGCACTGCTATTGCATCCCCTGAGAAACCCACTTCAACAACCTCTTACCTTTTTGTTCTTCTTTCGTTTCATTAGTTTATATGAAATCATCAAATTCCAACCTTCTTATTTCATTTCTAAACTCAATTTTGTTCACTACCCATTTCGATTTTGATCCTCTTCTTCCTGTATTATTCATCAATTTTGCATTTTGTTGTACAAATTGAGAGAATTTTAGCACTCCTCTCTTTTGTAAATTCTGGGGTTTTCTTATGATGAATCTGAAAAGTGTTTGTTTGTTGTAGATTACTTTCTTTTTTGGTTTCAATTTGGTTAAAATTGGTAATGGAGAACACTGGAGAAGCAGTGGATGATCAGGGATCAGGATGGTTTCAAGTGAAAAAGGTGTTGTTTTTGTCATTCGTTAAGCATTCCCATTGTTTAGTTGATAAGGAAGCTAAAAAAGAAAAAAGAAAAAAGAATATTATGTTTTATGGATGCCTCTTTTCTATTAAGCTTCAGCTGGTTGGATATTTCAGCATAGATTTCTATCCACGCCATTGATCATGTATTTAGCTTTGCTAAGTGAGATTCATACATGTATTATTAGTTTCTTTGATCATAAACAAAATCTGAAGCTTGAATAATAGAAACATATAGAATATGCCATCTGCTATATATATATATATAATGTGCTTACTTGTGATCATCTCTTCAATTTGGTCAATGTGATAAGTTATGTGTTTCAAGGAATCTGTATACTCTATCAAGTGCTTGGGTTTATCAGACCTCAAATTGATCTCTTTTACTTTAGGGGTTCTCATTCCAGAGCGGCTGCATTTATGCTCTTGTTGAGTTTGTGAGCCTTGGGTATTTTATGTTTGTGCATTGAACCAGTACATAGCTCCCATCTTTATTCCTTTTTCTTCCAAGTTGTCACATCTTTCTTTTTTTTCATCGGGAACTGTTGTTTGAGATTGTTCCTTCTTTAACAAAGTTAATTAGGTTAGGTTTTTTTATAATGTTTCTAAATGGTTCACTTTCCTTAGGTGATAACATGATGTAGCCTTCTTGATGACTTTTCTAAGCAGCAGGCAGTTTGTTTATTTGCCCTTGACGTGCTCTAAGGTTTTGGTTTTCTGTACTTTTTCTCCAGAAGCATAGAAGCAGCTCAAAGTTTTCATTGCATAGCTCGGCTGCAGGATTTTCTGAAAAGAATGGTTCCAGTTGTCATATTACCCAACCATCATCGAGTGAAAAAAACAGGAATTTGTGTGGGAAGCATGTATCCCATCATTCAAAGGGAGGGCCAAATCATTCCATAAATGGTTGTGGCAACTCTGCGAACTCTTCTTCCGTGTCAAACCAAGATGAAAACAGGGTGTTCCTGCCCCATAAATTATTGGTTACACAACATGGGGAAGATAGTGGATGTTCCAAGTTGTCGCCAGTGTTGATTACCAATTCTAATGCCAAAGTTGGTGACACCCAGAAAATGTTATTGAAGGACAAGCCTGATGTTCCAAAGATCAAGTGGGGAGATCTAGAGGATGATTTATTGATTCTGCATGGTGAAAATAATTCTCAAGTGGTTAAAAAGTTTGTTGGTGAAGGAAATAATAATTTGGTGGATAGGATGCCAGAGAATAACTGTCATTTTGTTTCACATGTTTCTTCTTCTAGCAACCTTCAAGAAAACAGATTGGTGGCCTCATCAGTAAATGTAGATATTTCTCCTGATCAAACGTTTCCATTCACTAATAAAGAAGATTTACATGGAAAAAACAGTAAAGATGTTAGTGAAACTTCATCTCAAGACGTAGAGGTACCAAGTACAGATGGCAGAATGGTTGTTCCAAATTATCCACAAAATTGCAAGGAAAAAATCACTGAAAATTCTAAAACAACAGATGATGATTTTTCTTGTTCTACCCATCCATCTGGTGGAGACAGTGTGCGAGAGATGAAACTTAATGTTCCTGCTGGTGTGTCTGAGTTGCACGAGCTAAAGATTTCTGAATTAACAGTTATGAGTACGAATTCAACAATTATTCCATTGGACAGTGAGTTGCTTCTTACTGGAAGCGCTGCACCTGAAATTTCTGAATTACCAGTGGGAAATGGGAATTCAGGCACAGTGATGATTCCCCAGGACAGTGAGTTGCTTCCACCTGAAAAGACTAATCTTGAAATTTCTACTGAACCTGTTACAAATAGCCACTCAACCACTGCAGTTATCGCCAAGGATAATGAGTCACTTGCATCTGAGAAGTATGTACCTGAAATATCAGGAGAAGTTGCTGTTACTGCATCTGTTGATGACCCTCAGGGACCACCTGATGTGGCACTGCACAATGAGTTATTTAAAGTCCACAGAACTGGCTTCCTTGGAGAATGTGACACGGGTGAAAGCAAAGAAAGATTTAGGGAACGACTTTGGTGCTTTCTGTTTGAGAATCTCAACAGGGCTGTGGATGAACTCTATCTTCTTTGCGAGCTAGAATGTGATGTTGGACAGATGAAAGAGGCCATTCTTGTTCTTGAAGAAGCTGCATCCGATTTTAAAGAACTGACTAGACGAGTACAGGAGTTTGAGAATGTGAAAAGGTCTTCTCCTCAATCGATTGATGTAAAATGCTTGAAGTCTGAGCATCACAGGCCACATGCTATGTCATGGGAGGTAAATGCTTTCCTATTTGTCTTATGGAAATGCCATATTGATTGACGTAAAATTACTGTCACCAAACCATCAAAATTAATGTTAATCATTTACCTGAAAAGAAAAAAAATTGTTTGATCCAAAAAGATAAATAGTATATAAACCAAAATAAATGATTCAAAATAGAACTGATTTTCTAATTTCATTTCATTGTAATTCAAAGTTTCTTCCAAGGAAGTTATCAAGTTACAAACTCAGTTCTTATTATCAGTATTTTGTTGATTTAATTGGAGTATTAGTTTTTCTTTCCTGAGATGAAAGTTTCTAGAAATTCTTTGATGCAGGACAACTTGGTGAAGCAGAACAGCTTAAAGGGCTGTTTTGGATCTGACTTTTAGAGGCTGTTTATGGCTGTAGACATTGATGTGAACAGTAATTTTAGGAGATTTTAGGCTGAATCTTTTCTGGGTAATTGTTGTAGGGTTGATTAGGTATGTGTTAGAGGTTGTTTAGGGATTATTGATGAGTGTCTTATGGTAGATTGATAGGGTTCGTATACCGAAAATTGTATAAATTATTATAGTCACACTAATAAGGTTTCTAGGAGTCACACCTAGAGGATAAGGAAACCTAAGCTTCACCCCTAGGGTTCTTAGAAGTCACACGTAAGGGAGATTACATCACACAATCAAAAGCAAATTGCTGGAATTTTATTCATAAATTGCAATGAAAATATTGAAAGACTACATGCTTATTTGTAGAGCTTTAGCAGTCCAAACCCAACAAGGACTTAGATACCCTCAACTTCTGACCTAACTATTCCTATTTAGAATAAAAAACCTAAAATAAAATACTAATTGAAAATATAACCTAGACCTTGACTAATTTCCCTACAAAAGACATGAAGAAAACATATTGAGTTTCTTCCCTATGATGATTTTGTTTTTTTTTTTTTTTTAAAAAAAGAATCGAGTATGAAAACATGAAGTTCCATAACACATGCATATAAATACGGTTATGCTTTGATGTGTATTATATTTGGAATATTGTTTTCGTTTCATGAGTGTTTTGGGGTTTTAATAATACCCTGTTTCAATTGAGAAGAAGTTTATTATGGATTTTATTTGTGTATTTGTCTGCATATGCACCCAAATGTAGATTCCCTACGTGCATCGGTCAGAAAATTTATTTTCTAGGTACCATCAGGGTCCTTTTGCTTGCATGCCTTTTAACTTGGATTTTTGGAAGACAAGAAAAATGGAATACAACTTTTAAAACCGAAACATGATGTCTTTGTTGTTTGTTTCCTTGGAGAAGGGAGTAAAATAACAAATTGAAATTAGCTAGTGATATAGGTTGAATGTTGGCTTTTGTTTTTACATTATTGGACATAACAATTAACAGAAAATTATTTGGTTTCTACTTGCAATCATTCACCTTGAGAAGGATAATGGACAATCAATGAAACGATGCAACTCCTTATTGCCCATTATTTCTTTTCTAAATTGGTGTTTGAAATTTACTCTGTATGGTGTCCAGGCTAGCTTGTTTTGTTTATGAGCCACCAAATGACATTTCTTCAAGTGAAGCAAAATTCTTGATTGTTGAATACATGACTGTGGCATGTGCATTGGCCATCTTGTTGCAATAAAACCTTCACTTTAATCTGATTTTGTGCGGGGATGGTCTATAACAGATGGGAATTCCTTTTATATCATCTAATCACTTATATTTAGGAATTTGTGTGCCCATGAACCTTGTTTGTGCTTTTTGGGTACTTTCAAGTAGGTGATTCGATGTGATAGTGATTATTATGTATCTGCTTGTATGTAGATGATAATTGTTCATTATCCTAAAATCATCCTATTTTTGTATCAGAACTTTTTCTTTTCTTTATGGTTTTGGCATGATTACAGAATGCATTGTGATATCGTGTGCACATCCTCTGACCAACTTGTTACAAACCATCTTCAGCTTAATTAGACTTTGTGTAGGGATATTTGCATAAATTACAATAATTCCCAGAGCTATTGTGAAATTACAGGCCCAAAAGCTTGGCAATTTTTCTGAAAGCATTAAGAACTATCACACAATTTCCCTCTATGTTTGAACTTATCGTTTAAACATTAGCTATTTTGGTTACTTTAATACTATAATTTCAATATTAGTTAATAATTTTGACTTTGTGTATTTTCCAGTGATTTTTTTTTAATTAAATAATTTATCTATATTCAATGTATTTAAAGAAAAATCCATTAATTTCCCATCCTTATATATCGACCTAATGAATTATTTAATTTCTTAAACTCATTTGAAAGCAATCACTAGAACAATGGATTTTTTTGGGTTTTCCCCTTAAAAACTAAAATTTGGTGAAGTAACATTGAAATAATATCAATGTATTTAAAATAACTGGTGTATGGACAAAAACTGAATTCTAACTTAGTAAGGGCATTTTTGCTGTAAATTTGGCATTTTGGTTATAAAGGGTTTTTCTGTAAAATTATTGATCTTTTAGTTAGTGTTTGTAATTTCATGATATCTCAGGGGGTTATCATATCTGTAATTTCACAATATCTCAGGAGGGTATTGTAATTTACTCTTTATAATAAATTGAAATTCTTTTGATCATCTGGTTACTTATGTTTGGGAATTGTGCATCCATTTACTCTTTTTTTTTTTTGTTTTGGGGTGCTTGGAAGTGGTTGATTCAAGGGATATTTTATTTCTAACACGGAACTTTTGAAGTGAATGATTATGTTTTCTTCTTAAATTATTATTATTATTATTATTATTATTATTATTGAAAATGGTTAGTAATTTCATTCTCATTGCAGGTTCGCAGAATGACAACTTCATCTCAGAGAGCTGAGATACTATCTTCATCTTTGGAGGCTTTTAAGAAAATTCAACAAGAAAGAGCTAACATGCTTGCAGCTAATAATGCAAAAATTATGGGGCTTGAATACTCCAATAGCCATGATGTATCTGTTGATCATCTCAATAAGTCTGCTGGGAAAAGTGATGTAATGCTCAGTGCCAAAGATTCAGTGATGAAGTCAAGGAAACAGAGTGGAGGTTCATATTCCACTCAAGGAAACCTGAATAATAAGAAGCAGAACATTGACTTAGGCAGGTTCAATAAAGTAAACTTTGTAAAAAATGTTAATGACGCTCCACGCAATGTATCTTCTTCCAGTGCCAATTCATCTATGCTACTTTTCAGGGATAACTCTGCCTCTGGTTTTGTGAAGGGCATACAAGAAACTGAAGCAGACATGCTGCTTCATAAGAAAGATAAAACATTTTCAGAAACTGCCATTGAGAAAAACCTTAAATCTGCAGAAAATACCACCAAGAAGCAGATTCCTCTTTCTGAGAAAGACAAGGAAAGGAGAAATTCAAGTTCAAGGAAATCAATGGATGCATGGAAAGAGAGGAGGAATTGGGAGGACATTCTCTCATCTCCTTTCTGTGTCTCTTCTCGCTTATCAAATTCACCAGGCATTAGCAGAAAAAGTGCTGAGCGCGCACGCATTTTGCATGCTAAACTAATGTCTCCTGATAAGAAGAAGAAAACTGCTTTTGATCTGAAAAGGGAAGCAGAAGAAAAACATGCACGGGCTATGAGGATCAGAAGTGAGCTGGAGAATGAAAGGGTTCAAAAGCTTCAGCGCACCTCAGAAAAACTAAATCGTGTAAATGAATGGCAGGCTGTACGCACTATGAAGTTACGAGAAGGAATGTATGCTCGCCACCAGCGTAGTGAATCTCGACATGAAGCTTTTCTAGCTCAAGTTGTGAGGAGAGCTGGTGATGAAAGCAGTAAGGTTAATGAGGTTCGTTTCATTACTTCCTTGAATGAAGAAAACAAGAAGCTTATGCTGCGTCAGAAACTTCACGATTCAGAGTTGAGGAGAGCTGAAAAGCTTCAAGTGATAAAAACTAAACAAAAAGAGGATATGGCTAGAGAGGAGGCTGTTTTAGAACGCAGAAAACTTATTGAAGCTGAGAAGTTACAGCGTCTTGCTGAAACACAGCGAAAAAAGGAAGAGGCACAAGTTAGAAGGGAAGAGGAACGCAAAGCATCAAATGCAGCACGTGAAGCAAGGGCAATCATTCAGCTTCGGAGGAGGGAGGAAAGAGCGAAAGCACAGCAAGAGGAAGCTGAGCTGCTGGCACAGAAATTAGCTGAGAGACTTAGTGAAAGTGAACAGCGTCGCAAATTTTACCTGGAGCAAATACGGGAGAGAGCTTCTATGGATTTCAGGGATCAATCTTCACCTTTAATGCGCCGATCAATGTATAAGGAGGGTCAAGGTCGAACAACACCAACCAATAGCAGTGAAGATTATCAAGTAAACAATGTTACAGGGGCAGGAAGTTCTACTCTTGCTGCAGGAAAAGCATTGTTGCAACATTCAATGAAACGGCGGATTAAAAAGATTCGGCAAAGACTTATGGCTCTCAGATATGAGTTCACCGAGCCTCTAGCTAGTTCTGAGAATACTAGCATTGGGTATAGAATGGCTGTGGGAACTGCCAGAGCAAAATTTGGGAGGTGGCTTCAAGAACTTCAAAGACTTCGGCAGGCAAGAAAAAAAGGTGCCGCAAGTATTGGTCTAATAACAGCTGAAATGATCAAGGTACTCATTTCCACTGTAGAGCAAGATGGTATTATGACATTTCAAACTTTGATCATTTATACTGCTGTACCATTGTGCTTGTATTTGCTAAAGGTGGTGGAAGTTACTGTACAGTAGGACATCAATTAAAAGTTGCTATCCTGATCAATTCCTACTGTAACATTTGTTTTGGTGGACATTGTTTAATGGCTGTTTCTTTTTTCCCTTTTCTGTTAGTGGGAAGTTTTGAGGGAATTTTTTCTGTTGAATTCTAATTTATTGCATACAATTTTTTATCAATCAGTTTGTGGAGGGTAAGGATCCTGAGCTGCAAGCTTCTCGACAAGCTGGTCTGCTTGATTTCATTGCTGCTGCTCTGCCTGCCTCTCATACATCAAATCCTGAAACTTGCCAGGTCACCATACACCTCCTGAAACTTTTGAGGGTGGTACTCTCAGCGCCTGCAAACAGGAGTTACTTTCTGTCACAGAATCTCTTACCCCCAATCATCCCCATGCTGTCTGCAGCCCTTGAGAATTATATAAAGATTGCTGCATCTTTAAATGTCCCTGGGAGCACCAACTTGCAATCAAGCAAAACATCAGTTGAAAATTTTGAATCAATCTCTGAAGTTCTCGATAACTTCTTGTGGACTGTTGGGACAGTTATTGGTCATGCAAGTTCCGATGAACAACAAGTCCAAATGCAAGATGGCTTGCTAGAGCTATTGATTGCATACCAAGTTATTCATCGACTGCGGGATCTTTTTGCACTTTATGACAGGCCACAGGTGGAAGGATCACCATTTCCTTCTTCTATTCTCTTGAGTATACATCTGTTGGTGGCTCTAACATACAGACCTGGAACCAATAGTTCCATTAATTGGGAATCTTCTCCAGTCAAGACAGTGCTGAGATTTGAAAATCAAGAGGCCAAGCCCGTAGAAAATGCTGATTTTCAGTATTCCTCAGCAGTTGTGACTTCTGAAGATTATAGACCTACACTATTTGTACTAAATTGTAGCACAGTTGTATCACCTCCAAATGTGTCAGATGATATACACATAGATGAGTCCTGTAATATAAATGAAATTAAGGAGTCAGTATCCCTTAGCAAAGATGGTGAACAGAAGCCACATAGTTCTGTTGAGTTGAATATCGCCAACACAAACACAAGAGATGGTCAAGATGAAGCTCAGAAAAATCTGATTGAGGAGAAGGATGAGAAACAGTTTGTCAGTGATTGTGCAGAGCACAAGAATAATGTCATGTTGAACATGAAGGAACCGGTAGCTTTTCTCCTTTCTGCCATATCTGAAACTGGACTAGTCAGTCTTCCTTCTCTGTTGACAGCTGTGCTTCTTCAGGCAAACAACAGATTAACCTCGGAACAGGTAACTTGCTGTCAGCTACAAAAATATTTTTATGGCATATCCCCTCAGTTTTGCAGCGATCAATTGACTGCTCTGAGAATGTTAGTGTTTCTGCTCTTACGTTCATGTTTGTGACCAGAGCATTTTATATGTTATATCCCCTCAGTTTTCTGTTGTCTAAAATGCCCTCTAAGCTTTGGCCGGATGCATTCTAGCCATGTGTCATGGAGTTGATTGTTCATACCTTAGCATCAATATAGATATTTACCTCTTATCTTTATGATTTGTTATTGATGAACCCTGAGCATATTTCCAGAAGAGTTCCATCATTTGTTTGTGGATTAGTAAGAAACTCTAAGAAAAAACAATATGAGAACGCTTTTGGAATCAAGAGGCTTTAAGTTTAGAATCTGATCACAATGGAATGAGACTTTCCTTGTAAAATCAGATTTGAGAAGTGATTTTTAAGTATTTCCCTTCAGGCCTTGAGCCTTCAAAAAGAAGGGCTGTATATGACCAGAACTAGTTCTGTTTTGGAACTTGTTTATTGACTGGAACTTATGCATGTCAAGTTTCTTACACTAGATCATTGCTATGGTTCTACTAAAGAGAGATCCTGTGCACCAGGGAATTTGGAGTCAATTCTATCCTTCAGCATTTTTCATGAAGTATTTGCTCTCAAGATTCCAACCTCCACCTTCATACTTGCAACTTGGCAATGGCCCCTGCATCTGGTGGTTTATACTACCAGAATTCTTTTTTCTAATTAGTGTTCTGTTAAGGCTGATCTTGTAATAACGCTCACTGATTAAGCATTGTACAAATTACATATGTTCCATCGAACAAAAGTTTTGATATTCTTCTTTCTGTTTCAGGGCTCATATATCCTTCCATCTAATTTTGAAGAGGTGGCAACTGGGGTGCTGAAGGTTTTGAATAATTTGGCCCTTTTAGATATTGTATTCATGCAGAGAATGCTGGTAAGTTAGTTTCATTTTTCAACTGACAGATTAGATAGATGAATGGTGACTTCTCAAAGAAGCATTGATTCTTTAAATATCTAGACCAATTTGCAATGTGCATCTTTTTTGTTTTCTTTTTCATGGGATTGGAGGAAAATTGCTTGTGCCTATGGGTGTCATGGAATTATGTTTCCATGAATCGCAGCTTTAACTGTGTTTTAATGAATTTCATGTCTTGCCAGTTTTTCCTTCATAAATCCTTTTTGTTTTCCCCTTCTTTATTACTTTCCTTTTGATCTACATGTTTTTTTTTCACACATGGCATCTTAATTACTTGACACTATGGGCAGGAGGTAGTTTGTCCCTTTTTTCCCACTAATCTAAAGCAGCACTATTTTCCGTTAATTCTTCACAGGCTAGGCCAGACCTGAAAATGGAATTTTTTCATTTGATGAGTTTTCTTCTTTCTCATTGCACCAGCAAATGGAAAGTAGCTAATGACCAGGTAATTTTATGCATGTCATTGTTTTTAATTCAGGAACATATACAGAAGATCTCCATGTTAGCTCGCAGCAATTTAAAATACAAGAGGGATGCAAAACCTGCTTAGTTTATAAACAAGAATCTGTCTGGAAAGCATGATGGTATCTGTATGAGCGACCAGCTTGGATATAAATATGAATCAGTGGTCGAGTGAAAGAATCCGAGAACATAAAAAATGGAATGTGTATTGTAGAATGAGAAGTGATCAATAATTGGTCTTTAAACAACATATTCTGAAGCAAATATTGTGAGATGAGCTGGGAGGGTGGATGTGTTGGGATAAAAAAGCATCAATCTCTAAATTTTTTCTGATTATTGTATGAATGTAGATGAAAATAATCAGTATTTGGGGACATTTTACAGTAAGCTAAATGCTTCTCTGCATTTTGTGCAATTTGTCTTAGGTTGGGTTTCTTCTGCTTGAATGCCTTTCGCTTCTTGGTTATTTTGCCTTGTTCCACTCTGAGAATCAAGCTGTTCTTCGATGGGGAAAAAGTCCCACCATACTTCACAAGGTCAGTGAAACTAATGAATATCTTGTTTTCTGTCAAGTTATTTGTGGATAAAATCTAATTGGCTAGCTGGAAGAAGACAGATATGCGATCTGCCATTTGTGTTCTTCAGTGACACCGAGCTGATACCAGTTTTGGCCGGCGCACTAGTTGCTGCCTGCTATGGGTGTGAACAGAACAAATGTGTGGTTCAGCAAGAATTGAGCATGGATATGCTAGTTTCGTTGTTACAATCTTGTAGAAATGTTTCGCCAGCAATGCGATCCAATCCAATTGTAGAAAATCTGCCAACAGAAGATGCAAATGAAAGTAATCAGCAGATTTCTGAACTTAAAAAATCATCTCAAGGGGACATTCTTCAAAGATCCAACCGGTACAATTCTAGAAGCATGCGGGTCTCGACGGGGAAAGCTGGTACTTTTGGAAACAGCATCAGAGGTGGCAAGATGAGAAGCCAGAGAGATGGCAAAACAACAAAAACTAGTGAAGAAATGGCTTTGAAACACAATCCAGTAGCTCCTCAAACTTCCATGATGCTGCATTGTAGATTCCCTAGCAGCTTCATGGACAGGGCAGAGCAATTTTTTACAGCAGGGATGACCAACGTGGCAGATGAAGTTTGATGAAACTATGGGAGCACTCTTGGTACTGGCATTTGTCATTGTCTTTGAAGCACCCGGTGATAAGTTATGAAGCGAAAACATACTTTTGTATCAGAAAATGTGGCTGGCAGAGCGGTCAGAAACCATAAAAAAAAAAAAAAAACACACGATCAGCTGACCTGTGTCTTCTAGGGCATGAGTTGTTATCAGAGTATCCATCTGTTTCTAACAGAAGGCCGAGGCATGACAAAAAGCCAGATATATTTATTAATGTAAAATCACACTTTCATATATATAGTAGTTTCATCATAGAAGCTCCATGCCAAGTTTCGTGAGATGTATGAATCATAATAATTGATCTGCAATATCACTGGCTCACGGAACGTGTTGTTGTATCATTACATAGTTGAACTTCACGTGTTTTTGGCAAGGTTATCCTTTCTGCGCTGTGCATTTATTGCAGAGACAGGACGGTATAGCAAACTGGCTTCTAACAAGTGATGCGGACCGGCTCCTGTGTCGTGTGGATTGCTTGAACATCCATAACCACTCTCTTCAGCAATCAATTTTTAACCTATGATTGATGACTCTCTTTTTCCCTTCTAACCATAAAACAAGAAATTTCAAATCATATAGCGTGCCCATGTTTGTTTTTATCTCACACAATAGCTCACAAGACAAGGGACAGCCGCCACGGATTATATTAGCTTTCAGCATTGAGACTCTCAAAGAGGAGAAACGATGGCATCCGCGAAACAGATGCTGCCATTGTTAATACAACGCTGCTGATGAGAATCAACCATTTTTCCATTTCTAGCCCCCCCCCCGGTTTAGGATGTTGGTTTGTATGCAGATGCTTTAGTGAGTTTCTGCCACTAACTATTCTCTCGCTTTGAAAGTGATGTGCTTGATTTATCAATTTTAATTTTTGATTTCATGTTAGTTTATTTTATATTTTTCTCATTTATTTATTCATATTTGTATTTATATCTATACATAAGAAAAAGAAATTCATGGAATTTTTGGATTGAAAACTTAGCATTCAATCCTTGAATTCTAAGCCAAAATATTATCCTTAATTAAACTGGGGCTAATGGTATTAAAAAAGCCTATTAAATAAAAAAATCTATCTTCGATTTGTGTACAAGTTTTAAAAATAAAGGAAATAGAGGAAATTTCAGTAAATTTTGATAAATCGAACATAACTTTCTTTATAAAGATCTAAAATAAGTGATCTTGGTGTCAAGAGAAAGCTATGCGAGATATCTACAACTTTTATATTTATGACTTTCTTAAAATAAATCGATATGAAAGAGAAAATAGAGCTAGAAACTAGAGGTTAAAAATCTATCAATTTTAAAAAGAAAATTAGAAAACAAATAAAAGAAGATTTTGGATCAAAGAACTAGAGGAAATAAAAAAAGAGACCACAACCATTGAAAAAAGAGAGAATGAAAAAAAGATATAAAAGAGATCAAGAAGATATGAAAGAAAAAATAGAGCTAGAAACTAGATGTTTTTTTTTACCATTAAAAATAGAAGAGAGGAGACAACGAGAAGCAGCACACTGCAAACAAAAACATGTTAGTGTTTTTTCAACTAATTCCAAGCAAAAAAAAAAAAATTTCCTCGTTAATGTCATTTTATGTATTTTGATAAGAACATAGTTTATTTCAAAATCATTATGAACTAAATTTTATTTTTGATGTAATCTAATTTTAATTACACAATTTAAATTTAAATTTATTTTATTTCTATTTTTATTTCATTTTTTTCATATTTGGCATTTTTCCTTGATTTTATTACTTATAATTTTCTTACTAATTATTATTTGATCATTTGAATCATAATAAAACTATATAATCATTTATAATTTGAAGCTTTCAAGATTAAATACCAAAAAATAGACATACTTTACCATGACTAGTATAATTTTAGACTAAAAAATATCTTAACTTAATAAATCTTCAAATAACTTAATTTACATAAAGACATGTTAGAATCATTAGAAGGAGACAAACATTGAATAACAAAAAGATCTTTTCATCATATTCATGAAGATTTCAAATTTTATAATAAAAAATAATAAATTACATGAAATTAACTATGTGAAATCAAAAACTCTAGATTTATATAATTAATTTATATTTGATGTTATAGTTCAATATGTTTTTCTCTTGAAAATATATTAAAATAATTTTTTTTTATTTTTAACATCAACATATCTAAATCATTAAAAAATACTAAAAAAATTATCAATTTAATACTTTTTTAAACTAAACACACTTTAAAAACATATCCAAACTCGGTTTCAAGACCTTCCCAAGAACTTTTTTAAAAAATATATAGCACCACGGAGCCAGCTTCTTCCGGTCTTCCCTTCTACGCCTGGTCATTTTGTCAAGACAGATGCTTCATTACATTTCTAAGAGCTCTTCTTCATATCTTCACTTTCAGGATCTGTGCTTTGTCCTCTAGAGTAGGCACTTCCAGGAACCTTGACTAAGAGGTCATCAACTAAATCCTCCTCTTGCATTTGAGGATGCCCTTGGCCCTGAAATTTATTAGTGCAGATCTGTCTGTATTAGCTCATAAGTAAATATATTTTTATCAAGAGGTCTGCAAGAAATACGAGGAAAAATGAAAAAGCATCACAGCAAGTAAACCGAATAATAGAATAGGAAGCCCTGAAGAATAATGACCAGAAGAAAACTACAGTATAAGGAGCATAGCACTGTGAATATTGGAAGAATTATGGTATATACCAGGGCCAAGCAGGTCTAGAGAAACGGGAAAAGAAAGCAAAGTCACAATGAGGACATTATGACTCGTAAAAGGAGGGAACACGCATTTATGATACAAATAAACTTCAGTTTATAAGTTCATGATGAGCCAGTGAAATATTCTTGATTAAAGTTCAACAATTTGACCTTCAACAGTGTTCACAAGATTACTGACAGTACAGATTAGGTAAGGTAAATGAGGAAAGACATTAAATTGTTAGAACTCTACCTTCCTCAACGTAGGTAAAAATGTCAGCCCATTTCCTAAGTCATTAGATACTTTTTCCTGCTTTCCCTTGTATACCACCCCATAATCACTAAATATATTTTCTAATTTTAAAAAAATAAAGCAGAAAAAAACCAAAATGTGAAAAGATCTTTGCAGTTTTGTAACAACGGATTATTCAACCATATTATTACCCTATCTTAAATGACGTGGAAGTGAGATTCAGTATTTAACAACCTCAGCGCTATCATGATATAAAAAAGAGTCCCAAGCACTCTAAATTTACCTTCACATAAGTCGAAGTCTCTTCTTCCATACATTTGATGTCATTCATGATGACTTCTAGTTGCTTCCTAGCCTTTTCCCTAGTTGAGCATCGTTCAGCACGTTGGGCTGCAGTAACATTGGAATGGCATGCCACACAAAGAGTCCTCATATTCTCTAGTTTGCATTCACCTATGAAAATTATACAAAGCATACTTCAAAACAAGATTAAACAGTGAAAAGATTGGGAGGAATTTCTAGTCTAGACTAAATGAAGAATCCACACGGTTAATAATGAGCTCTTTTGAGTGGATAATAATTTGATTTTCAACTCCTGACATAAATCACAGCTGGGCCAAACTAATTTTTTGCAGTAAAAAAAAATAAAACCAGCTTCCTTTTTTTCCTTGTGAACAAAATGATAAAAACCCCTTTCAGGATCTCAATAGCTGACACGTTCTGCACATCTGAAACTGCAGAGTTTTTTATTCTTTGTAATTTTTCATCCTTTTAACTCCCCTAATGATTGTTATCAATTAAGCGCTATTGAATAATGACTCATGATGATAGCAGCAAGTTCTGCCAGAGTCCAATGATACCGTGACAGATTAAAATCCAGCATTGATCAGCAGCTGGCTCATCAAGGTCCTGGTTGACACACTGAGATAACCTAGTGACATATGTGATGTATTATAAAAGGTCATTTCAAAAGATCTTCAACATTGGCATACCTCCACCACGGTAAACAGGAACAATATGGTCTGCATGCCATGCATTGCCCTCAGATGGATCATTGGCAAGCTTATCGAGCCTGCAGATGTGAAACATTAAAATCACTTGGTTTCAGAGCAGTGTTTACGATTTTAAAGCGCAAATACAATACAATGAAAGAAACAACAAAAAAATAAAACTACTATTTTGCAATGAAAAAATGTCATGGTCAACACTTGATCAATCTTGCATAGCACAGGTTCAGACTTCAATCTTTCAACTTAAAAGTCGAGTTTCCTTTGCACATGAGCTTATCATTTAGCAACAATGCCTACAATTTGTAAAGCATAACACAGAAAGTCCATCAACCTTTAATCAAAACAGAACTCCCAACGAAGAAGATGCAGCAAACCACTCACACTGTCCCTATCTGTGTATCCACCTTTACATTTTGGTATGTCCCAAAAGAACTTTCTATTTTGTACTATTAATGTAAGAATTTTTTTAATCTCCCACTTTACCCAATAAAATTTAAAGTTGAGGCTATTATTTGCATTTTAAATTTAAATGATAAAGCTAGTCAAAGGGCAATGATGAAAATTGAATGCAATCTCACTACATAAATAATATAATGCAATGCCACCTCAGAAAGTTGGAAGTTCAGAGTTAGACACTTAAATTGGGAAGGAGTGAGCAAAATAGTAAACATCAGTTGAATATCTCCAAATTCATTTAACAGAAATAAAAAACACTAGGTTCGGTTTTTTAACTTACAATTTCTTCTGACTTGCCACATTTGGCGCTACTTCCTCAATATACTCCCGTCGTCTCTCTAATGATAAAGGTTTGATGGTCCTCACAAGTTGATGACAGTCTAGCTGGCAAATTGTGCAGACACCATGTTCTATTTCAAAAAGCTCCTGGAAATCTAAATTATGTTAACTGAAAAAATTATTGTGCTAGAGTGAGTAACAAGGAACAGGATAATAGAAGGCAATCAAATCTCCATTATGAATGGTGCAATCCATATCGCGAACAATAAAACTGAGATACATGTTCTCACACCAAAATGAATAAACAAAGATAGAATAATGAGAACAGAAAAAAAAAAGCCTATCAGCTTGATTTTAATTAATTTTAATGCCAGTCCTTACCTGCCGGAGGGATCTGCTACTAGTTCTTAAGCGATATTCTTCACAGCAGATGAGATTGCAGAATAGATCCTCAAAATACACAGGTGTTTTGGCATTGCTGCCCCTGAAAGTGACAGTTAATTAATATTATTCCAATAAATACAATAAAAAGAGACAAAAGAAAGGGGTGCAAGCTGCAACCTACAAAGAATACAAAAGATGCACCAAAGGTTAAAAGAGAGGGGAAAAAAAAAGAACAAGAAAAATACTCAACCCATTAAAAGAGAATATAAATAAAATCCCAACAAATAGTAACATCAAAAGATGATAAATCTGGACTTACTTGCATGGCATTTGACAGAGTTTACAGAGTGGCTCATCCATCAAGGTCCAACCCTGAGTGTATTGCTTTTCCTTTTGGCCATAGCTACTTGACAGATGTACCTTTTTCAAAATGGCATTGGATGGTAAAGGTTGGCTGATCTCACCCAATGGAGTAAGGCGTCGCTTGCTTCCACCCTTCAGCAGTCCCTATTACAGAGTTGCATAACCGTTACCCAAACCACTCAATTCATTGTGGGGGGGGGGGGGGATGATGAATCAGAAGCGTAAGCATACCCCAATTTTGTGGTTAGTGCTTTCATTTAAGTAGCACAACTCAACACGTAGAGGGAGTTGCAAAGTCTTTCCACGTAATTTCCTTCTTTCAATAGGCCTTAGTGCATTCCACTCTTTAATAAATGAAAGAAGAGCATGCCTGGAAACTGGATTTCCCTTGAGAAATTTAAAATCTGTTTCCTTGCTATCATTAGCTGCTGGTAAATTAAGTGACTCGAGTTCTTCTGGTTGGAAATTCTCATAAAGTGGCTGTGGTCTTGAGTCTTTCCCCAGAATGCAGGAATATAGGTGAATCCTTCCAGTATATTTACTTACCTGAACAAGAAGTCAATTATTTAAATTAGTTTTTCAACATGGGTTCTGCATCTTCCTGAAAGGATGCTTGTAAGTAAACCATATTTCACGCGAAAACAAGGATAGCCCATAACTAATCAGGCAGCTTTTGAACTACAATATTAAAGTATAAATGGCATGCAATTGCAATTGCTGAAAATCAGATTGATGCCACAGCATTAGAGTGAATAAACAAGCAAGGAAATCTCAATGACCAAGTTCATAATTGTACCTCAAAGCGTAGAGAATATACTTCGTTAGACCAGCATTCATCAGCTTCATTTTGCTGAGCAAGTTCACTGTCATTGGTTTCTGTTGTTTGGACACAGAGTTTATTTTCCTGCAATTAATTTATAAGTGATTTCCTTTGCATAAACTAAAAGGAACAGAGACATAGTAACCTATTTCTGAAAAAGACCAAGTCTTATGCAATAGGTACCTTCTCTGATTGATCATTGCCTTCATGTCCCTCAGATGACTCAGAAGAAGAAACTCTGCTAGAACTTCTAATCTCAATTTCTGAAATCCCTTCTAGGTTTTTATTTGCAACAGAATCCTTGTCTGTTACATTATCCAAGACCATAACAGCCTGTTCTTCCAACAAAATTCAAGATTTAGCCCATGGAAAGAGAGAATATAAATGAACATACAATAAGAGATGCTAGAAGATTTGAACCTCATTCGAAAAACAAGAAAATTTCTAATTTCTAAGTTATACCCCAAGATTAAGATCATCTGTTTGAAATGTGCTTCCAATCAACATTACATTCTCTTCATCGTCTGTTTTGAATGGCTGTGAATCCCACACTGAGCCAGAGTCTGGCAACTTAACTTGAACTTCAGAACTTCTCCTAATCCCTTTGTCAGATTTTCCAAAATAAGAAATTCTTTCAACCTGACAAGATAGATTAATGAAGTTCAATCTCCTACAGAAAATGACTAACCAAAAACCTACTTAATAAATAATAAAATAAAAGACTAAAATAAATACCATCTCCTAAAATTCCACTGAACATGTCATCATGTCTAGCGATCTGATACAGAACAGAAGCAATACTGTCTATTCAAGATCATGAAACACGGCAACAAAGTTAGCCCTGGTCAACCAGAGCAAAAGATACCCAAGACTCCCAGGACAAAACAGGGGAGAAAAATAAAACACCAACAGTTCTGACTTTGGAACCCAGGAAGAATGGGATGTTGATGATGGATTTCACTGATGTGGGTGATTTGACAAATGTATGACTACCAATTCAAAGTTTTTTAAAGTCATTTTTAAAAATTTACACAACCAATGAAACTAAATATACTCATAAATCCCCAATTAACTAATTTGCATAAAATATATTTGATTTGCTTTGCAAGTATCAGGACTAAGATTCACCCAATCTGCTCAAGCAAAATAATAACTCCAGAGCTTCTTATAAATTGCAGCATGACAATACATTTCCAATCACTGGGAAAAATCCAAGTTCGGATAAGATTTACAGCAAGAAGAATATTAATAAAGGTTTAGCATAAATAATTCAGACCAATGACTCAAATCCATGATGATAGCTATTAGTGTAAATTGAGCTTGTCTAGATGAATTTAGAGTGCTAGGATTAGAGTGGAGAAAAAGGTAAGAAGTGATACCAAAATTTCTGGAACTGCATCATATTTTCCATCCGTAATAGATGAGACACGATGCAAACTCTTGTTTAAATTTTGCCAACATGTTTCGTCCATAGTGTCCTGCAATATGACAAATCTTTTCATGCATACAAAAGAGATAAATGTCTTGACAACCTATAGCCCTTTTTTTATAAAAGAAATGCAAACCTTAGCACAGAAGATGTAAATGTTAACTGCATTTGATTGCCCTCGCCTGTGAGCTCTGTCCTCGGCCTTCCAAAATGAGTTTTATACCAAAGCATATTTTTCTTAAAAAAAAGTCTTGAAAAGGCACCTTATGGCTAAATTAGAACCTAAATAAGTGTACAAAATGAATATGCCCTTTTCAGGTTTAATTGAATTGAGAGCATAGAGGTTTTGCTCATACAGAGATTCTTATTAGATTTGACAATAATGAGTAACAGAAAGCTTTTGATTATACTCGTATGTTTGGTTTTCAAGCTTTTCTTTTTCTTTTTTTGTTCGAGGAAGTGGATTGGGCATAGTTCATTTTCTCACTCCGTTACGCTTTAATTCAAAATATAAATTTAAAGTTATAAATCACACTTCTATCAGTCCCAGTTAGCTCCTGATAGTAAGAAACTGCATAACACTGTATTTAAAATATTTTTTCAAAATTCATCAAACACAAATTTAATGCCCTTTATTATTAAAGAAAACAGTGAACACATTAATAAGACAAAACTGTGCCATCAGAAAAGCAAAACAGCACAATGCCAAGGTAAACAAATAGTTTAGTATCAACTCATGAATTTGTCAAATCATGCTGCACATTGAGAGCATTACCATTTCAAAATGTTGCAAATTTCGAACTCTTTGTTATAAATATTCCAATACTGTCATTTCTTGTCTCTCCATTTTTCCATATCAATTTAGAGTCTGAATAGCTAAATAAACAATTTTGAATATGTGTGGCCTTGTATACCTTAATGAATGATAATAGTAAATCAATATGCATGCATGCTTCATAAATTCCAAAGCTACCATGGTTATTCCATTGAATGGCAAAAATATCAAGTGATTTCTCAAACATGTTCAGTCAGCTCTCAGGTCAAGAGAATAGTGAAAATAAAGAGAAAAGAAATGGAGTGAAAAGAGGCAAATAGATATTGAACAATTTCAAGAAACATTGTAAAGCCACAAACCAGGTTCCAAACTTCATTATCCTTCTTAGCCATACAATTTACATGGCCAACATAATATATTGTAGCGTCTTTCTTGTAAGTAAGAAGATTTACCATTATAGAACCTTGTCACTAACCTTCTATTTTAATTTACAACAGAAGTGCAAAACTAATGGACAGTAATCTGTCATACCTGAAGCATCAATGATGGAGACTGAGGCAGCTCCAAGAAGACAACATTTTGTGCCGAGGAGAAATCAAGTCCGACACCCCCAGCAGTTATACCGATTATTGCAATCTTAACCTGGAAAACAAAGACACATATCAGGTTGGCTGCATCTTCAGAGTTCAAAAATTCACAATGCCAAATATATGCATTTGTACATGATGACCTCTGCAGGAAAAGGTATATCACAGAACAACAGCACGGCTTTTTGTCCTTAACATGTTCAAAACTTAGAAGAAAAGTATAGAAATTCATGTGAAAAAGAAAATGGAAAAGTAGTGTAGAAAAGTCTGGCACCATCTACCTTTAATAAGAACTTTATAGAGCTCAAAAAAGATTTATATTAATATATAGCAGACAGACAAGGGGAATTGAACAATTAGGTAACTAGACCAAGATTGCATCATAACAACAATTGTTACACAAACAATATATATATATATATATATATATCAGTTGATCAGGAAAAACACTCCCCTGTGATGTGGGCAACAAAAGAATAGGATTTATGTATTCTATTTCAACTATAGAATACAGGGGTGTTTTAGTAATTTTCATATCAGCCGAAAAATCTGGAAATTATAGTGTACTATTTCTGTTTAGTATTTTATTTTATTAGTCCTAAAGTTATTAGGTTTTCTATTCTAGATTATTATGTTTTCCTATTCTAAAGAGGAATGGTTATGTTGTGGGTTTAGGAATCCATGTCCTTATTGGAACCAAAACTCCATAAATAAGTATGTAGTCTTTCAATATTTTTCAATGGAGTAATATCAAATAATTTCCAGCAATTTTTCTTAGATTGTAATACTCAATCTCCTCTAAGGTGTGACTCTTAAGAGCCCTAGGTGTGACTCCTAGAACCTATCTACATCCTTCCTCATATTCCATCACAAATCAACATTAATACAATTCTAACAGCCCTAAAATAGTCAATAAAAGTCAGATTCAGAACAGCCCTAGGCTGTCCTGCATCACCCTGAAATCCCAACAAGTCATGAGTATAAATTTAAGACTTACTTTAGAAGAAATGCAATTTAATCAAAGTGATGGAACCCAGCAAGAATTGAAAACCAAGATCTCTAGCAAAAGAATTAGTAGAATGCCATATTGTGACAAGCAAATACACAAAGCTAAAGCAACAGAACATGTACATGCCTTATTTGATGATTGAAATGACAATACAGCGTTTTGCCTATCACTGGCAAGAGTGTTTCCATCAATGCGGACAAAACCAACCCCTTTCTCATGTACAAATTCCTGAATAATTCAACATAAAAATTGTTACTGTGAAACTTACATGAATCACAGCAAAACATCAACAGAGTACAGTGGTCAACTTTAAGGCCAATCAAAGGCCAAGATGGACAAAACATTCAGAAAGGACAGGGGAAAGTAAATTGACACCATATCATAAACAATCAGAAATTATGAACATTGAGCAAAGTGTTATAGATCAAAATCTTATAAGCATTCAATAAATTATAAATGCGTGTCAAACTTAAGTCTCATCTGTCTTCTAACATATTCTTATTTGTCATAGAATTGAAACCAAATCATAACTTGTTACACACTTTTAGTTTTAGAAAATACTAGGTATGGGTGGATTAAATCGTTTGTCTTCTCAAGCCAAACAGGGTTGATATAATCTTAGTGGGTTAAGTAGTATCACTTGCTTTCATGTTTATTTATTATTTTATTTTTTCCATTATGAATTCATATTGCAAGATCATCCAAAGTGTGTACGCTTGCAATTTTAGCCTCTGGATTTGAATAAGAAAGTGTTATTAAAAGTAACAAAATGCAACTTTTTCGGTACATAACATGTCCCTTATAAACTTTTCAGAGTTTAGGAATTTAACAAACCAAGATTTTATCCTTGACTATTCTACACGTGAACAATTGGAATGGTGTGATTGAGCTAACCACTACAAAATGTTTAAGAGAAGGTGGAAATAAAGTATGAGTGAAGTTCAAGGGGAGGTGCATTTTTATTTTTATTTTCATTAAATGGGAAATTTCTTGTGCCTTCTGCAAAGTAGACACTCCTAGGAGATAAAATAAATGAAGTGAAGTAACCAGGACTTAGTTTCCAGGTACCAGTATGAATTCCCTCAAGTGATTGACATCTTAAACCACATTCAGTCACAAACCATTTTTTATGAAGATGTTTTCAATCTAGCAAAAAGAAAGGAGAACTGGTAAAAGCATCTAACCTGAACTCCATCAAGAACTTTTAGGTGATGAGCAAAAATTATCATTTTCTGAGAACTATGGTTTACATCCAATTTTGCTACACCATCTGACTCTGAAATGAGAGGATGAATGGAAAGCCATTCACAAAACCCAGACAATTTTGCAATGCCAAGCTCTTGGTAGGAGAGTTTCTTGGATCTGCAACAACCCCCGCTTTCTGAAAGAAAAAGAAAATGGAACATGATAAAAAAATATATATAAATTTGCATTTGAAAAAATATAAATTTGAGTAAGAAATCTTCAACCAAACACTTCAAACACCAACCCTTTGAGAGCAGCATTAAGAACTCCCAACATATGTGTCAAATCAGCACTTTGCACCAGTTCACTTGCTTTATTTAGACTTCTCATTTACTAGTGACCCTAATCCCAGTATACCCAAGTCCGAACAGAACAGAACACACTTGCACCAAATATTTTTTTTTTTTTTTTTGAGAAAACAAAAAATGAACCGGTAAACTAAATCTTTGTTCCATTTTACAAAGAGGAATAGCTATTCTACATTAGTCAACTGAAAATCAAACATTGAATATCTACCCCAATTTAATCCATCCCTTAACTTGCTCTGCAACTAATATCGCTCTGCAACTAATATCATGTATTTCACAACCAATAAATTAGAAACCATGAGATAGTAAAAATAGGTCATTGCCAAATTAGTAACCATGAAGCATCTATGTTAAAAGGAAGTCACAAACCAAAGCCTTGATGGAGTAATTTGGATGTAGATAAATAGATTTTGTTATTCTACTCATGCGGGTGATCAACAAATAGAACCTCCTGATGAATCGCTTTAATTTGAAAAATAAATAAAAACAAAACAAAACAATATATCAATCTAGAAAACAAAACACAATACTGTTGAGTGGTGAGTATACAAAGCCAATCCTGGAAGTAAGACATGTAGGATTTGATTAATAGATACAAGATATGATAAATTACCATCAGATCCATCTATGTTCTCTGAATTTATCACTTCAGCAGCATTTCTTTCAGAGGCATCATGATTCACCAACCCCCCACATGCAGCCTTTGCTGAAATTATATCTGATCTTTTCAACAGCAATCTTATTATTTGCCGACGTTTTGGTGGTAATTGTTTCAGTACATGCTCCTTCAAACGTCGTATCTACAATAGCAACATGTCTAGAAGTCAAGTGGTTTCTCAAAAGAAACAATAAGGAATTACCTGTAAATTATTAAATAAAAATTTGACGACACATGGAGAACCAAACAAATTGCCAAAATAATCCACAAAGATGAGATCCATTGATGCTCAAATTGAGAACTCTCTTGCCAATAGGACCACTTAATAGCTTATGCTCACACATAGGGAAAAAAATAGGACAAACAAGTAATTGAAAGATCGTATTAGTAAAGGTGATTGGTATATCCCCAATCTCATTCTCAGGTCCCTCACCCTGATTAGTTTCCGTTATTCCATGGTTAAACCATTACTTGTCACATGTTTCATTCAGTGATGTTAAATTACAACACCAGCATCCTGAATTATCTTTTTTCTTTCCTTTTCCTCTAATCAGTCATAAAATGGAGAGTACACTTCCCTTCATTAGTCCCTCCCTTCCAAAAACTGGAACCACTTTTATGTGGTTAGAACCCTCCTTGCAAAGGGACAGAGATAATACATAAATACTAGTAAGTGGTCCCCCCATGGAATTGTTATCCAGTTCATGTAGTTATGCACAGGATATGCATGTCTTGGAACATAATTGTGCATAATCTAGATAGTCCAAATTTTCAATGGAAAAATAATGTGAAGTGATGAAAAGTAGGAAATAACTAGTGAGACGTAAGCCTTTTCTGTGAGTTTGTTTTTCTTGATATCCCAAAGATAGGTGGAAATGTGCAATATGTCCTCACGTTGATCAAGACTTGAAAGAAAAACACGCAAGGAAAAGTGAGGGCAGCTTCATGTATTTTTGTGTCCTTGTTTTATTTACCTATATTTTCTATTTTGAGGTATCAAGATCAGTACCTTCAGTCAACTGTAATGTTGCCTTTAGTTATAATGGAAAATTGTTTTTACTTTTTGACAACTAAAACATTTTGCTTAATACCTTTAAAAATTATGATTAAAAGAATCACAGATATGTCTATCACTTGCCTAAAGCAGATTCAATATTTAGTTTCAACCAAATACATGCTAGAAAACATACTGCGATCAAAACTAATGTACCAAACAAGCCTCATCCAACTATAACAACATTGATCTATGTGCATTCTACATCATACAACAAATACCACAACCCAGAATATATCAATGTTCATGGAGTAACTAATAGCACTTAGAATAAAGATTAGGATAGTGCTAAAAAAGGACAGGAAAAATTAGGAAATTTTCCACACAGACCACTGATGATCTTTCCAAATATAATGTGAGGATTCATGGCCCTGCACTTAGTTTGATGCTTGGACTGTCAAACTGATTTAGAAACAACTCGTATAATGACTTATTGTAATAGTCTCTGAAGCATTAGGCACATGAAAGCAAAAGCATACCATAACAGTTTGCCTAAGCAACACATTCAGTTCCTCCAAACGAATGCCCTTCGAGAAATCCTGCAAGGAAATCCAATCAAATTTCCAAATTTCGGTTTTGATAGTTGTGTCACTAGTGACCTGGTGCAATGAGTCTTTTTAATCAAACCAAACAGATGGAGAATGAAAAAAAAGACTTCATTTTTGTAGAAATTTTATTAGTTCCTAAGTATCTTATAATCAAGGAACTTGAGTTTACTTCCTATTAAGGTAGCTCAAGTTAGGAGCTTATTTAATTTCGTATCTTAGTTGTAGTTGAATTTCTTTTCAATTTAGGAATTCCTATCCCAATTTGGTTTTTGGTTTTTGGTTTTTGTGTCTGCAAAATTGTTGTCTTAAGCTTCCTAAACTCAGATTGCCATTGATGATTAATAATTGACAGTTAGAGGTTGATTCCTCCTAATTGTTATGGTTTAACGATTGAGAATTGATTTCTGAGTGTTGGGAATCTTTCTGCCAAAGATGACTATTATTCCTCCTAATTCCTTTCTTTCTTTTCTAAGTTTCCATTCCTGTCATCCATCATCAATCATATGACAAATTGGCAGTATTATTAGCATCTTATGCACATGGCAATAACGTTAGTTTCTCTATTGTAGTGCTTTTTGATAGCACCTTACCCCTTATGCACATGGCAGTATTATTAGCATCTTATGCATATGGCAATCATCTTATGCACCTTACCCCCCTTTCTTTCTCTTGTAAGTTTCCATTCCTGTCATCCATCATCAATTATATGGAAAATTGGCAGTATTATTAGAATCTTATGCACATGATAATGGCGTTAGTTTCTCTGTTGTAGTGCTTTTAAATAGCACTCCAAGAATTACCTGAAAACCTTTTCCTTCATAAGTGCGGACAACTCTGAGAGCACAGTAAGTTTTCGCAAAATCATACTTGTTCTGCCCCAGCAAACCAGGCCTGTATAAGAGCAAGCATTGTCAAGAAACATTATCTGCCCTAGTTAAAGCTTGAGGAAAGCAAACTAAAAGTGTAAAATATAGAGATGTGAAATTACCATAACATGTTTATCTGATGAAAAATGTCAAATGGCCTATGATCACCTAGGAATATACACAATAGCATATGAGAAAGCACCAAGGAAGACAGAGGCATAATTAAAAAATTGAATTAAGTAACATTATTCAATTAAAACATATTATTAAAATCAATTTAATCCAAAAGGAGTATTGGATAGGAATACAACGATTCCATTTTGCTTCCAATGTGCATGTTACAACCTGGACAGAGAAGGTGTCCCAGACAGAAGAACTATGCGCTTGACCTTTTCTGCCACATCTAGAACTGCTTTTATCTGTTAACAGAAAGGATAACATAGATGTCTAAATGCCAATTTGTCTGTGCCAAGTACAGTGCCCACTCAGCAACATTAATTCTAAAAGTATGTATTCCAAACTAGTTCTTGGGAAGTGCACACATTTATGGGACATAGAGAAACGACGACCACAAACAAAAATTCACTCTGACCATAAATAAATAAGAATCTGTACCTCATTTGGCTCTGACTTATTTTTTGAACAACGAACATGGTGAGATTCATCCACTATCAAGAGAGCCCATTCTTGATCAAGCATGGTCTTCCGCAAGTGATGAAGCATTGTGTAAGAGATAACCACAACTTTTGGGCATCTTGTTAGATGCATAGGATTAGTGCGATGACCAAAAACTGGATTAAAAAATTAAGTCACATGGACAACAATGAATTCATGATACAACAAAAAGATGTGAAATTCAGACTTCAAAAATCTCAAAGAAACCAGAGAACAAGATGTTGCCTGGATGATTTTTTTAAAAGCTCCAATCTACAGTAAAAATAAAATTCAAAGTTTAAAGGTTTGTGAGAAGCTGAAGCCTTGATGATATATTAACTCTAACCTACAGAACTATAAACATAAGCAATAACTCAAAAAAAGACCTCCATCAAAGAAAATATTTATTTGCAATCTATAAATATTTGAGAGTGCATGCAGTCTAATTTGCACTTGTATTTGTATGAACACCTTTCTTCATTATTTCCAAATTGAAAGAGAAACAGAAAACCTCATTATGTAGCTATAGCCTACATATATACAGATAGATGAATACAATTCAAGTTCTAGCTCGTGTTTAAGAGACCAATAAGCAAACAGGAATAGATTCATTCAAGACAGCTTGTACTCTAGCAGTATAGCAACAGATACAGCTGATCAACAACCAACAGAAAAAACAGGGCAAAGATGAGAAACTTTTTTTGACAATAAATGTATCCTATAAGAATTCACCAAGTCTACATAGACACACACACGTACACACATGTATAGTTTAAAAACTAAAGAAGATTTCACATCTTATTTTTTGGCCAACTCTTGGCAACAATGAAAGATTGAAAGGAAGACATAGCACAAAGTGAGAAACCCTTACCAAGGTGGATCTCAGAGGGTAAACAAAAGGGCATCCATCGCTCTAACTCTTCTGCCCAAGAAAACCGCAAAATAGCTGGGCAAACAACAAGGATGGGGCCTTCATTTATGAAACAGCCAGCAATAGCAATTGCCTGAAACCAAATAGAATATATTAAGCAGATATATACTTATGGTGATACCATCTTATAAGATCATTTCTCGAATGTATTTGAGGCACAAACTATCTTCGATATACAGATATTGATTAATAGGCCTTCTTGATTTCACACACATCATTCATCAAACTAAAAAGAAGGATCTGGCATACATTATGCATTAAAATTTCCTAAAGAGCCTAGACAGAGTCAGTTTCAATCAAAAAGATGCCAAAATTTGACACTAATGAGCATTTACACTGGGATTATACATAATTCCACTATTAAAGTCTTGAATAACCAAAACCACACAGAAATACATCTTAAGTTAGGAACTGCTGAGGTAATTTCATAGAAAATGATTACCTGAAGTGTTTTACCAAGGCCCATTTCATCTGCAATAAGACACCGACCACCCCTTCTCAAACCAAATCTTAAGCCATCATGTTGGAAAGGTAAGAGTACATCCAAGAGCTTTCTCGGCAGCATCCGAATGAATTCATCCACCTTTTCATCAGTGAAATGTTCAGGCCTGCAGGGTTTCCATCGACCAGCATCGAAAGAGTTTGAAAGTCTTTGGATAATATTAAGTGTGGTGAAAGGGATCTTTTCGATTTCGATTCCCTTGCAATTCTTTAAACACGTCAAAACTACATCATAGTCTCTGATATTATACACACAGGCCCTTCCACCTCCATTAATTTGTGTATAACGAGATTCCATTGCCTACACACATAACCAGATTACAGTAAATATTAAGCTGGAGATAATAATAATAATAATAATAATAATAAAAAAAACATAATTTTATATTCAAGATCATACCTTTACTATAATGTCTAAAACAACAATTAAACTAAATTCAGATCGTATCTTTATTACAATGTCTAGAAAAATAATTAAACTCAATTAAAATTTAATCTTTATTTTTTTATGATTTAAAGAAAAATAAAGAATGAAAACCCATTTACATTGGATAAGCGAGATTTTAAAGTATTTAAACATTTTTCTTCCCCAGGATAGGGGAATCCCTTCATAGCCTCTGGGGTGATAGAGAAGGAGTCAGGCGAGCAAATTTCAAGGCGGACCCGGAAAGTTTGGGGCAAATGGGTATCTAAATCCGGGTTGACCCGGTTAAAAAGAGGCGGGTTTGTGGTGGTTTTACTGGAGGACGGTTTGGGAGAGAGCTTTCGGCACTTGAAAAGTCTCCATGGGTTTTGCGGCGGCGGCGGCTGCTGCTGCTGCTGCTGCTGATTGATGATGTATGCTTTTCTCTTTTCTAAGGCTGCTAATCTGTTGGCTTCAGATCTCTGTCTTTGCTCCTCTGTGATTTGCATTTTTGCATTTTCTTTGTGGATTCTTTTTAGGGTTTTCCAGGGAGGAGAGTGTTGCAAGGAAGGGACTGATACGTGGGTTTCTCGGGGGGAAATTCAAGTTAGGAGTATCAATAAGACAATATGCATTGCAATTACAAGCCAATGCTGTGCGTTTTATTTTACTTGTTTAGTAGCTGATAGAGCCACGTGTGTTAGGAGAAAAATGCTAGAATATTAAAGAATAGAAAGACTGCTATATATTGCATTCTGTTCCAACTGCAGAATTAATGATAAGCATATGATATGTGTTTATTTTTTATAGTTTATTTTTTCTTATAAAATTAAAAATAATAATTTTACAGAAAAACCATGCTATTAAACTTTATAAAGTAACAAAAATTAAAAGGTGTAGGATAACTATTATTCACCC